>Ga0209698_10000825_pt1 | contig 35813 bp, 32 predicted proteins | sample LitLauG_LLR_2012_FD_187203 | JGI IMG/M metagenome (GOLD analysis project Ga0209698, IMG submission 187203) | Freshwater sediment microbial communities from Pennsylvania, USA - Little Laurel Run_MetaG_LLR_2012 (SPAdes) (version 2) | ecosystem: Environmental > Aquatic > Freshwater > Creek >... | reverse complement strand
CTCGCGAATCAGGAAGAAATACGCGTGAGTGATCGTCTCATGGTAGAGCTGCGATTTGCCCCGCGCGGCCGCGTAGCGTTTGAGGGCCTCTGCAAACCTATCAAGCGCTTTGAGTGGCTGAAATTCCGTTAGGTAGGCGAATGCGAGTCGTACATGGTCAGCATGATGGAATTCGCCCGTCAGAGTGTCGGTCTCAAATTGCCGGATGATTTCGTGATTCGTCATTACCTAACCTATTTTCAAAAACTGAGTACCCGCTTCTCGCTGTCTTTGGCAAGAATGGGGCTGTTACCCAATCCGCAAATGCGCGTCAAAGGCTAGCTATCCTTCGCAATCGCAATGGCGAACGCCGCGGCAGCATAGATCACCAGATTGCCAATCCCGTAGAGCCCGTGCAGCAGGTGAAGCAGAATTGCCATCACGAAGACGGCTAACAGTAGCCATGCGCCTCGGACCGTTGTCTTTGGAATCAGTAAGAGAACGCATCCCAAAATTTCGCCAGACCCCAGCACCAGCCGCACGAATCCTGGCATGTGAGTGCGGGCGAATTCGTGCGCGGCTGAGGGAAGCACGAACATCACGGCCTCAATCAGAATCACAATCCCCAACGACCACCGCAGTACGCATAGACCCACGCTTGACCTCGATCCGCTCATGCGCCCTCCTTACGCTTGCGGGCGGATTTGGCCTTGATCTCTTTCAAGCGGTGGCTGGCACTGGAGTCGAGATCGAGTTCGTAGAACTTCTTCAGTTCGCGAATCTTCTCGATCGACTCCGGACTGAACGGCGTCTTGCCGTCGAAAGCATGCAACACGATGCCTTCCAGCACATCGCCCAATGTCATGTCGTGATATTCGGCAAAAGCTTTGAGCACTTTGAGGATGCGCTTCTCCATGCGCACCCCGGTCTGCACCCGCTCAATTTCCAGGCGAGGATCATTGTTCATGTGTACCAATGTACCAAAATACCAAGGTAATTGCAAGTGGCGCCCCTGCCCGCCCCTTTTTCAGTCCCGCAAATTTTGCACCCGCTGTATACTTGCGGCGCCTCGATAACAAGACAAGTGCCAGGTGTTGAATGTTCGATCGACTCTTACGAGGCCCAAGGAGACAACAATGCGAAAACCGTTTTGGTTGTCCCGTTGTCTGTTAGCGGCGGTGGCGTTGACCGCATTCTGTTTGCCATGCCGGGCCCAGGGGAACCTCCGTACCGTGCTGTTCGTCAAGCTGAAAGTGGACCAGGTCGACAACTGGAAAGCTGCCGTCAAGGACTACGCGGCACTGGTGAAGAAGGCAGGTTCCGAGCAGGCCTACACGGTGTGGGAATCGCAGACTGGTCCGTCCGAATATGCGGTCGTCTGGTACTCAGCCAAGTGGAAAGAAATGGGGGAAGACAATCCTAAGTTGAAATCTTCAGCAGCAGATCTGGCCTCGATCTTTTCTCGTCTCAATGGCCAGACCGATAGCATGGAGGTGTGGATCGATGAAATGCAGCCGGATCTCACTTTCGGATCGAACGTCATTCCGCCGATGGTTCGCACCGGCCGTACCCGCGTCCTCCAGGGAAAGATGGATGAAGTGAAAGCCCTGTTTCACGACCAGATTGTGCCCGCAGTCAAAAAGTCGGGTGCAACAGACTACGGCGTCGCTGTCGCTCGCTTCGGCACGCCCACGAATGAAATTCACAGCTACATCGGCATGAGTGGCTGGGGCGATCTGGATTCGCCATTCGGCGCAGAGAAAGGAATGACCGCCGCCGAGTGGAAAGCCTTCCAGGCCAAACTGCCCTCGCTCATCGAAAGCACCGAGTGGACCATCTGGAAGTACCAACCGGACCTGAGCTACATCCCGCCAGCCAAATAGACTGAACATCGAAGAAGCGGTTGTCCCACCCTCGTCGCGAATTTTGCGACAGGGTGGGGTGTTCGACGTTCCCGGACTCCTGTGATCGTTCAACAACAGACTTCCATTGTCGAGGCTCTATCGTTGCGGGGCCGGCGTGTGCCCGATGAATTTGTCGGCCCACTCGATGAAGTACTTCACGTTCGGCAGATCCGTGTGGCCTCCATCGTGCTGCCGCCACGCTAACTGGCCGTCCAATAATCCCTGGCCGACCGGAGGCATCTTCGCCGTGTGATAGTCCTGCGGCACGTCGAGGCCCTTGGCCCCAAGCAGGGTGAACACTCGGCTCGCGTCCAGAGTCGCCATGAAACTTCCTTGCTGGTCGAGCCACTTCGCATCGCCGCTTTCGGGTATGCCATAGCTGATGAACGTGAGGCGTGGCGCACACAATGCGATCAGCTCATTGGAATCCACCGGAATGTCACCTGGGATCTTGCTTCCAAAAGTCGCCTCCGAGGCGCCATACTTCATGAAGTTTCCTGCCATCCAGTAGTATTCGCCGCCCGTGAGGTTCTCGACGGCCTCGCCAAAATTGCGCCGCAGCAGCGTCGATCCTCCCTTGCCCGACGATCCCACCAGCACCATGGCGAATCGCTGATCGAACGCCATGGCGACGAGCGCAGCCTTCCCGAAACGCGACACGCCTTCGATCCCCACGTGTTTCGCGTCCACAGCCGGATCGGTTTCGAGATAATCCAAGCCCTGGCTTGCTCCCCACGCCCATGACCGCAATGCGCCCCAATCTTCCGGTTTGCGAGGCTGGCCCTTGTTAACCAGTCCGATGATGCCGCGCGTAATGCCGGCACCGTCGTCCGCCTGCACGCTGGCTGTGTCGAACAAAGCAAAACCCCAGCCGGCACCGATCAGTTGCCAAGTCGCCGGAAAATCACCATCTTTGCTCAGCTGGGGAAACTGAAATGGGGTGGCCCTAACCGGTTCCCATGCCGGATGCTGCGCAAAGATATCCTTCAGGGAGGGATCCTGCTGAACGAGCAGAGCCTTCCACGCCTGGTTAATGCGCTCAAATTCCTCGGCGGACGGCTCATTCGGGGCAGGGAATCCGGCGCGCGCAAACATCATCAGAACCGGCACCGGTCCTTTCGCAGTTGCCGGCGTAACCAGCGTCATATGAATTTTGACCGTGATCGCCGAGTACGAAGAATTGTCCACAGTCCCGATGAGATCTTTGGCGATTACTGGAGTAAATCCGATATTTTCGTGGTCCGTAGCGGTGACCGTCCACGTCACCTTCGGCATGGCGGCCGGAACGCGCCCGTACACATGCTTCTCGAACATTTCCACGATTTCAGGACGCCGCTGCTCCCACCACATCTTGGCGGTCGTCACTTTCTGTCCGTTGTTCATACCGAGGGGGTCAGGGATATCCGGATACGGATTCGCCTTCGACTCGTCGTAGTTGGCATGATTCGGAGCCTTCTCGTTGCCGCTCGGACCCGGCCGCAACGCCTTGATCCCGAGTTGATCCATCATGTTTTGATGATCCTTCTCGGCGGTGAATGTGACCGGTGGCGGATAAGCGAGCGGCGGAGAATTCTGAGCGTGCCCACTTGCCGGGCACCACGTGGCAAATGCGGCGCACATGAGGAAGGAGCAAAACTTGCGGAGAAGATGCACGTGAGCTCTCCAGTGGAACTGGTATCCTTGCTGGGTTCCTGAGATGAGTGACTACGCGATTGATACTAAATCTCTGGCCCTGAGGAAGGCATTCAAAAACCGCGCGCTTGTTTCAGTGCTGTTTCTGGCATGGTCGGCTCCATGTCTTGATGCGGCCGCCAAACCGCAGATCTGGATCGTGAGTTGGGCAGCGTCACAGCAGATACCGGAGCCGCACAACGCTCTGCCCGCAGACGATCTCCGCGACGCCACGGTGCGCCAGATATTTCATCTCTCGGTCGGCGGAGCGGCTCTGCGTGTGCACGTCTCGAACGCGTTTGGATCCGAGGCGCTGCATTTCAGTTCGGTCCACATCGCGCGGCCACTGGCGCCGGCCTCGCCGGCCATCGATCCCTCCACGGATAAAGCTCTTACTTTCTCTGAATCTCAAGACCTCACGATTCCCGCTGGCGCGGAGTACATCTCTGACCCGATTGAGTATTCGGTTCGCGCGCTTTCGGATCTGGCAGTAACTTTTTATCTTGAAGCCCCGCCCGCAACGGAAACGGGCCATCCGGGCTCGCGGGCCACATCCTATTTCGTGCACGGAAACTTAGTCTCGGCGGCCGAGCTCCCTGACGCAAAGCACGTCGACCATTGGTACCAGGTTTCGGCCATCGATGTTCTGTCTGCGAACGGAGCAGCTTCCATCGTTGCGCTCGGCGATTCCATTACCGATGGCCACGGAGCCACTACCAATGGCAACGATCGCTGGCCTGATGTCCTGGCTGCACGCTTGCAGACCTGGCGGCGGACGCGTCATATCGGGGTCTCAAACCAGGGAATCGGCGGCAACCATCTCCTGACCGACGGACTTGGACCGAACGCGCTCGCCCGCTTCGACCGCGACGTTCTCGCCCAGGCTGGCGTACATTGGCTGATTGTTTTTGAAGGAGTGAATGACCTCGGTGGCTTGGCGAGAACAGGCGAAGTATCGCAGGCGGAACACACAGCGCGTGCACAGCGGGTTGTCGCGGCGTACGAACAGATCATCGCCCGCGCGCACGCGCACGGCATTCGCGTGATCGGGGCCACCATCACTCCGTATGTGGGATCGGAATATTATCATCCCGGCCCGCTGAGCGAAGCAGACCGCCAAGGGATCAATGAGTGGATTCGCGCGCCTGGCCACTTTGACGCGGTGATTGACTTCGACGCCGTGGTGCGCGATCCGCGCCAGCCCGACCGCCTGCGCTCCGCCTACGACTGTGGAGATCACCTCCACCCATCCCCGGCAGGCTACAAGGCGATGGGTGAATCCATCCCCCTCACTCTCTTCACGCGCTAAGAAGGTTCCTTGTGGGCCCGTGCGGGTTCCTTGCTTATCCGCACACGGTGCGCGTTTTGCACCACTTCACGTCAAAGTTCCCACTGAGCGTCGTGCCGTCCTTAAAATGCAGTTCGTACCGCCCGCCAGCGCCGGATCCCTCTTCATACTTTTCAAACACGATCGATCCTGACTCGGCCCGTTGGCAGTCACCCTCTTTGGCGCAGCGCGACGCGAAGCCCGCGTCCGAACCACTACTGAACTTGACGGTCTGGCCCGCATGGATCGGAAGCCCGCGCCAGACTCCTAGGCTGATGAACGGTCCCGTCACCCGTTCGCACTGCGCCGGTTCTACCGTGAGCGTAATCCCAATCGCTGGTCCATCCCACGGCGCGCACGAACTCTGAATCAATCCGTAGGCAAAGGGCGACTGCGCAGAAAAAGCAATTCGACCGAGCGCCAACAATATGATGACCGCAAGACCATACGTATATACGCGAAACCGCATAGATTGCCCCCAGTATCGTTCCTAATCCAGAACGATCTCACGGACACGTCTTGCGATCGAGTTACTTCGGTGCGCGCCAGGAGTTCCTCAGTTGAAGCTTTGTCGCGCAGGCAAAGATGGCGGCACCGGACAACCGGGATTGTGTCGCAAATTCCATGCGCCGCGCTCTCAGCATCTTCCGTAACGAAGTTCATGGGAAGACGTTCTCCATCGCCGCTGCACATGATGTCAAGCAGTTAAGAACCCGCTGGTGGACGCACCGGCAGGGGGACAAGACCTTTGCCAACGATGACTGAAGCTTTTGTGGTGAAACTGCGTTGTCCGATGGCGTTGAGCAGGATCGCCTGCCGCGGCGGAAAGTGCGGCAGATCGGCAGAGGAGTTTTCCACCGAAAACGGCGCCCCTAGCGCGAAAGGCATTGACTGACAACAACTCAGGAGGGTACGATTCGGATGAAACGGTCACCAAACTTACTATTAACTAGTAGGGACGTCTGCTCTGGCACACTTGGTAGGCGGCGTCCCTGCAGGTAACCATGGTCCAAAGGTTCCAAGAACGGAAAATGATGAGGCCCTTGCATCTGAAGATCCTGAGCTGCATGGTGGGCATGATTTTTCCCGCTGCCCTGTTTGCATCGGACCAACCTGCTGCCATGCTCTACAGCCATGGGACGGCTTTGCTGAATGGCAACACCATCGCAAGGTCCTCGGCCGTCTTTTCCGGCGATTTGATACAGACAAATAATGACTCGGTTGCCAATATCAATGCGACAGGTTCAAGCGTGCTGGTTCTGAATGAGTCGCTGGTTCAGTATGAAGGCAGCAGCCTCAAGTTGGAGCACGGAGGCGTGGCCATATCGACCTCAAAATTGCTGGCGACCCGCGCCGGCGATGTGAAGGTGTCGCCAGTCGCTACTGTTTGGACCGAATTTGAGGTCAGGGATGTCGACGGTAAGGTCCAGATCGTAGCTCGAAAGGGCGATCTGACCATCAGCGATGACACTGGAACCACTACACTGGCGCAAGGTCAGGAGACCACGCGAGACGAGTCCCAGTCGCAGGACGATTCGCAGGCGAAGAAGGGCGGCAAGAAAAAGAAGAAGGGAGCAGGACCAGCAGCTGCAGCCGCTCCTGGCGCAGCAGGGGGAGTATTAAACTCTCCAGTAGCACTCGGAATTGCCGGAGGTATTGTTTTGGGTGGTACCGCATGGGTGTTAAGTCACGGCGATGACCCCGTAAGTCCGGTCAAGCCGAATCCTTAGCGAGGGAAAGCCGGCACAAAACTCACTCCGATGCCGGCTCTGCAGTTTCCCATTGATAAAAGATCATCGCCAGTTGGCGGAATGCGTGCTCGCGGACGTCGCTGTCTCTCCTACAACCTCATGCGGTTACGGGGAGCTAGACGGTTCGGGTAGAAGAATGCGGCGCTCCGGAAAACCTGCTTGCTGTGGATTTCCGCTCAGAAGTGCCAGACAATGCCGCCACCTACGAAAATATTGTGTTGGCGGCTCTTGCCCGTGTTGACATTCAGTTGCGGCACACCCGACCAGAAGTCTCGAGCTTCACCTCGCACGGTGAATCGACGGGTGAGCTTCACATCGAGTCCGACGCCCGCTTGCAGTATGCCTGTGTTAGTACCGGTTTTGCCTGGGTTTACTCCTGCAAACTCAAGCTTGGAACTCTCACTGAAATGGCCGAACCCGCCACCAAAGCTGACCCAAGGAGAAACTGCCGTTACGGGAAAGAAATTCACCCGTGCGGCGGGTGTGACGAAGTAAGATGAAAAGCTTTCGGGGATCAAGTTCTGCGCGGCATGCAGATCTTCGTCCACGTTCATTACGAAGGGGACTTCCAGGGCAATGGACCAGACGTCTTTGCCCATGAACCGCCGAGCATAATTTATCTCGAAGGTTACTCCTTTGCCGAAGCGCAGGTTGGGATCATAAGAAGGAGCACCCTGGATGCCCTGATCGGCGATAAACGTGCGCCCAAGGCTCCCGGACAATTCGTTCTTTTGCGCTGCGACCTGCGCTACGAGGGTACAAATTGCCACCATAGTGCCGATGGCGAGGTGTCTCAGCGACATTTCTCCTCCCGCCCCCTGTTCGTTGCGAAGCCAGTTTCGGCCGAGGGAGTCCGAACTATTCTTCCCCGCGCGTCCTTTCACACGGGTTCCTACGCCGGACTACCGAATACTGAGGCTCAATGCTTAGGTTGATCAGGGGTTCAATTATAACGACAGCGCCAACGAGTCGCCATTGTCAAGTGAAATGCGACGGCCTCCACTTCCTTCATCCCCATGCAGTCTAGACCGCCGGGTGTTGGATGACTTCGCCAAAGGCCTCGAAGCGGCCAACCCGCAAAGCACATAGAACAGCGCAGCATTCGCCGGGATCTGCAAATTGAAATCCACGAAACTATGAAGCAGAAGTCCGGTGCACCCCAGCAAAGCGGCTAGTGAGACCGCTCCGTCCCATTTGAATTCCCAGCGGCGAGAAGTCGGCAATCCGTATTGGTACAGGCGAATGAGGAACCAAAGCATCAACCCGAAGCCGAGCAGTCCAGTCTCCACCAGCAGCTGTGCATAGTCGTTATGTGCTTCATTTACGAACAGATTTGTATAGAAGCTGCGATAACTGGGGTAAACGCTCGGGAAAGTTCCCAAGCCCCACCCCCACACTGGCCGGTGGGAAAACATTCTCATGCAGTCGTGGGTGATGTCCAAACGGATGCCGGGTGCTAGATCCCCGAGTCGCCCCAGAACTTGCCCTTTGCCTAGAAGGACCAAGAAAAAGAAAACCAATACGCACCCGGCGACCAAGCCTAGCGCGACGCGAGGATTTCTCCGTTGTAGGAGGGTGAGGGCGGCAAATAGGACCATTTCGAGAACGAAGGCAATCATTCCGCCACGTGAGCCCGAGAGAAAGACCGTACTGGCCATCAATACGGCGCAGAAGGCCACCAAGGCCCGCCTTCCCCCTCTCACCAGATGACTCATGGCAACGACCGAAGGAAACGGTATTAGCATCTCCATCAAACCGGCATAGTGGGCGTGGTTGACGTAGCTTCCATAGATCGAACCACCGAAGTGTGGAGTACGGACCCAGAAGATCTTGCCATTAGAGGTCAATTCTTGGGCCAACGAGAAAAAGGCGTAAGATGCTCCGAAAACAATCAGTACGAGAGCAAATTTCTTCCGAGCATCTTCTTCTCGGACACATTCCACTGCGATTAGCAGGACAATCCCGTACGAAACGTACTGAAGTGCCTCGTATTTTGTCATGTAACCGTAGGCGGATCGACCCAGGGCAATCTGTGCAAGGATGAGAACGAAAAAGAATAAAGCTGGCGGGTAAAGAGGATTTTTCGCCAACGTCACCCGCCTGGAAACAGACTGTTTTCCCGCCCAAACAAGAAATAGAACGGCCGCACCGGCCTCGAAGGCGAAAGTCGACCACTCTTCGACCGCACCGAAAGCCAATACCGCGAAAATCAAAAGGGTGCACAGGCCGAGAACGAGTGCCCATTGCAGGATTCCTGGCTCGCAACCACGCCCGCGCTCCTGGTCAACAGAGTCAGTCGTATCGGTAATTGCACGCGATGACATTTTCAACCTCACCAAAATCCTTACCTAATTCTATTTTCCACTAGCTTGAGATCGTCGATCCAAAGCTTGCCCCGGATCAGTGGGGCCGCAGGTTGACGCACAATTTTCAACAATATTAGATTGGTGCTCGGGCCGGTATGGAATCGTGCGAGTTCCAGACGCCAAGGGCTCGTACCCATTACATCGTCGGTGAGCACGTAGGGGGCACTGGTATACGCGTCCGCTATCGCAAAACGCGGACCGCTCGCAGTCTCCAGTTCCTCTGCCCTGAATTCGGCACTAAACTCGTAATCGGTATTTGGTTCTACAGGGATGAGCTGGGAGATACCTGCTTCCGAGGCACTTTGACCGTCGAAGGTGACGGAGAGCGATCGCGTTCCGCTGTGAAACTCATTGGTATCGATGGCTAGGATCACGTGTGGTCTCGATTCGTACCACCAGTCAAATCCGCCGTCTAGTATGTTCTCCTCGAATCCACCGTTTACGATCAGATTCTCCACCGAGGGGAGGTATGGCTGAAGGGACGGATCAAGGGCGGCCAGTTGGCGCCAGGAAGTTTGAGCGGCTGCCACCTCCTGCTTCGCGATCAGAAACCGAAGATAGGGAAATGCCAGGTTGGTCGAAAATGACTGGTGCAATCCGATTAGATGGCTCCAGACATTTTCCGCGGCGACTACTTCCTGTTTGGAGATAAGCAAACGCAGAAACGAAAGGTACAGTTCCGGCGTTCGCGGCAGCGCCTGATCAAGAAGCTGATTCGCGTTTCCGCTTGCACGCCAGCAGATCTGCAGCGCCGAGTCGATCGTTACGGGGTCGGGGTCGTTTGCGAGAACGACGCGAAAATTACGAAGTGCCCTTTCCTGATCCCCCTGAAGCAAAAAGAAATTTGCGGCCGCCCAAGCGACGTCCGGGGTCGTTGGGTCGACTTGCACGGCACGTTCCACACTCTTTTTCTGCTCTTGGATACGTCCCGAGATCTGATAAGCACTTGCTAAGTCCAGCCAATATCGCGCTGCGTATGGATTCAACTGCGCCGCGATTCGGTAGTTTGCAATGCCCTCATCCAGACTAATGCCCGAGAGAGCCAAATACCGGCCGAATAAATCGTGATATTCGGCGTTCGCTGGTTCCAGTCGTATTGCTCTTTGGAGGTTCGATGGTTCCGGTATGGCCGCCAGTCGCGATGCCAGATACGCGCGCAGGGCCCACTGCAGGTACAGCCCCACAAGAACCAAGCAAACCAATGCTAAGAAAAACCTCCGGAGCGGGGAGCGCAATTCAATCTGCATCTGATCTACGAATGTCAGGACGCGTTCTGAGCTTTACGACTTGGCAGAAACGGTTTCGAAACGGACGACGCGCTTCTCGAAGCCTTCTCGCCGAGGAACTCGGCCGTTACTGCCGCCGTACTCGGCATTGATTTGAGCATCCGCGAAGGTCTGTGCGCATGCGCATTATAGGGTCAATGGGCTTCTCCCGCAATCTGCAAAGCTGCTCACTGCGCCAGTTCGAAGTGTCGAACTGTTGACTATTGGCAATGGTTTGCAGCCTTCCTTGCCGCTTTAAAGCGCGGTCCATCGTTTGGTAGATTGGCCCCCAGCCCGACTCAAGCGTATACCTTTTTGCGCAATCCTCAGCAAAAGAGAAATCCTGTGGGGCTTAGCTTTTAAGCGCTCCTTCCACCTATGATCCGCCGTTGCGCGGGCCGAGGAAGGGGAATCGTCCGGCCGCTGACGATAGCTTCCGGATTGTCGAGAACGAGCTCGCGTGCGAGATCTGCACCAAAACGCCTCGAAACCGCGTCGCGAGCCTCCGACAAGATTGGCTTGCGGTACTTGTCATCATGAGCATCGGACGCGAGCACATAAACCGCGTCATTCTCAAGCAGCCACATTGCAATGCGACGAGCGGCCTCTCCCCAGAAGCCGGTCACAGAGGAAGCGGTGACTTGAACCAGACATCCTGCGTCTACCCAGTCCAAAACGCGTTCAGGCCGTCGCTGCAAAATGTTATTGCGTTCAGGATGAGTGATGATTGGGATAATACCCGTCGCTTGAAGCCTGCGGAAACTGTCGCTCACTTGAGGGGGTATCCCGTATTCGCTAAGCTCGAGGAGCAAGTATTGCTTGGAGGCAATGGTGTAGCGTTGAGGATGGGCGATCGCATCTTCGATATTCTCAAATGACAGGTGAAAGTCGCAGCCCATGCTAAGAGCAAGCTGCCCGCCGACCTTGTTGTCGAGTTCGGTGACGAGATCCCGGACCCGATCGGCGCTATAGACATAGGTGTCATCGGCATGGGGGGTCGCGACAATGTGGGTGATGCCGTCTCGGATTGCCAACCGACACATCTCGAGAGTCATTTCCCAGGATTTTGAGCCGTCATCGAGGCCGGGCAGAATATGGGAATGGATGTCGATCATGGGCGAGTGGGCGAAGTCAACCGTGGTTTGGGTTCCTTAAACTGACAATAATATCAGGCTTGGAGGCTTGGCACTGGCGCTTTCCACGCTCTAGGCAAAAGCGTGTAATACCCAGCACCTTCGAAAGCTCAAGAAATTTCTCGGCTTGATTCGGCGAGGTGTGCCTTGTGAGCGGTTGACCATCCTGCCACCAGGCGGTCCCGAACAAGAGAAGGGTTCATGGGAATTAAGCCGATTGCGTAAATGATGGCCGAACCTCGAGGGGTGTCGCCAGGCACGCTGAGTCCAGAAGGTCGAAGTACAAGTTCTCAATGTCAGTTTTAAGACGGTTGTCTGAATAGCGGGCGAGGGCAAAGGACCGACCCGCTCTTCCCATTGCCAAAGCCTCATCCGGGTTCGCCGCGAGAAACTCCAGGCAATCGAGCATCGGACTTGCCTCAAGCGGGGTCAAGAACCCATTCCCTGCACGTATGACGGGAAAGGAACGATCCATCTCAGTAGGCGGAGTGGCGAGGTCGATCACCCCGCCCACGTTTGTTGTTACGAATGCCTTGCCTGACGCCATCGCTTCGATGAGAGCACTCGGAGTTCCTTCGTTCCGCGAAGTGACTAGGCCGACATCGGCTGCCGCCCACAGTTCGTGCATGTCCTTGCGCCAGCCGGCAAGGCAAATGTTTGAACATCCTGCAGTTAGAGTTTCCAATTTACTACGGTCGATTCCGTCTCCGATGACCAGAAAACGCAATCTCGGCGATCTCTGGGCTTCACGAACGATTTGCGCTAGAAGTTCGACGTTCTTGATTGGGACCATTCGCCCGGCCCACATTACAACAAAATGCGCGTCGTCAAATCCAAACTCCCGACGCAGGTTGCGCGTCTTTCTCACGTCTGCGCTGCGAGCAAACAGCGAAAGATCGTAGCCATTGCGAATCGTGCAAACTTTCTGACGGGAGATTACTTTGTACTTCTCGACTAGTTCCGCCGCCTGAGACTCGGAGACCACCACCGTACGAGTGGTGATCTTGTTGAGGGTGCGCTCGATGGCCAGCCATATTCGGGTTTGAAGCGAGCCAAAATATCCATGAAACACATGGCCGTGGTATGTGTGAACACGTACCGGTACGCGCAGCAAGGTGGCTGCCACCCGGCCAAGGGTGCCGGCTTTGGCTGTATGGGTGTGCACCAGATCTGGCTTTTCCATGCGGAGGATGCGCACGATGCGGAGGAGTGCCAGGAAGTCGGACCAGAATCGGACCGGCCGCGACATTGAACGAATCCATCGAACTCCGTCTTCCGACGTGAGCAGATAGCTCATGTCGCCTTCCTGCTCGTCCAAATGGCCGGCGATCAAAACGGTATCAAAGTTCCTTCGTAAGGCTTGATGCAAAAAACATGCCTGTCGTGCCGGTCCGCCGACGTTGAGGCGACCGATGATTCGAACTATCTTCGGTTTGACCCCGTTTGGGTTGCACGGCTTGACGCAATCACAAACCATAGGCGACAAGTTAGCTGGCTATCGTGGCGTCACGAAATTCTTCGGTCCCCAGCGTTTCGACGCTGAGTTGCAATGCTCGCACGGGAATATTATCGGGGCTAAATAACTTCAGGGCGGTTAAACGAATTGGTTCAGGGCAGTCGGGCAACAAATAGACAACGGTTACTTTTGACAAGAAAGTCGACATTTGGGATAGCGGTACAACCGGCACACCGTATAGAAACGCATTCCCATTCTTGACCGGAGTCACGAAGGCGACAATGTTGCCATGCAAGCCCTGCCACTCGAAATAGCGATAAAAGAACTCTGCACTCGATCCACCTACGATCAAGTAGGCCTCATTGGTCTGCTTGGGCAGCACGTCGTCGAAAAACCGCGAAACAGTACGCACAAAACTCATGAGACAGACCGTGAGAATCATCTCAGTAGCGAAAACGGCTCTGGAGAAGTCCTTGAACGCGGTCATGTACGTTAGAGCGGACACGACCAGCACGGACCCTAACACGCTGCCTTTGATGATGGGGTAAATGTCACGCAGAGCGCGGATCGCCCAATCACGACGGTACACCGAAAAGATCGCAAACAGGGGAATCTTGAAAAGTATTAATAATACGGCAGCCCAAAGAAAAGAGCCTGCGTACTGACGCGGCACACCATCGAAGCGCAGAAGGTATCCAAGAAATTCTGCCAGCACGATCAAGCCGCTATCCGCAAAGACCATGGCAGCGCGCTTGCCCACGGAATTTAGGAACTCCGGAAGCAAAAACGTGAGCGCATTCGTGCGCGAAAGCCACTCTTCGGGCAGTTGGATCTTTGCGAGATAAAACCAGAACGCGGTCGCGGTTACCAGAAAAAGCGCCAAGATGCCGGGCCCAACGTCGGACCACACCCGTTTGCACAAAACTGCAACAAATGCGCTGAGAGCTGCCAGAAGATACAGCGTGAGAACTGCATTGCGCTCGCTTAGCCCGAGCATCACGAGTCGATGCGACGTGTGATCTTTGGCGCCGGCGGAAATTGCACGTCCATTCAACCTGCGCGTGACACTGACTAGGAGCATGTCAAAGATTGGCAGAAAGAGCACCAACCCGGGAACGAAAACCACAGAAAACATTGCGCTGACGTGGCCCGCTCCTGACACGGCACAGCAAGCTAAGAAAAAACCGACTGCCAGACTCCCGGTGTCGCCCATGAAAACCTTGGCGGGGTGAAAGTTGAACACCAGAAAACCAAGCTGCGATGCTGCCATCGCGAGCAACCCAATGACCATGGGGCCGGAGCCATGTGCAAGCAGCAGGAGGCTGCCCGCAGCAATCACACTGACTCCTGCGGCTAGCCCGTCCATGTTGTCCAACAAATTCAGCGCGTTGGTGACCCCGAGAATCCAGAGGAACGAGAACGCGTAGTTCAAAAGCCCGACGTGAAACAACTGGTAAACAATGCCGGACTCAACTGCAGCAGCGGCTATAACAAACTGCGCCGCGAATTTCCAACTGGGGCGCAGCTGGACGATATCATCCAAGAATCCTACGAGCCCCATCGCGATGGTCAGAAGCGTAACCGTCAGCAAGGGTTTGGGTACGTGAAACGCGATAACCGTTAGCGAGAAGGTCAGAAGGATTGAAACGCCGCCGAATTTGGCAACGCTGGTTCGGCTCCAACGGTCAGCTCGGGGATGCACCAGCCAACCGTTACAGCGCGCGATCCGGATGGTGGCCGCCGTCGTCAGAACCGCTGCGGGGAAGGTAACAATGAAGGGTAGAACACTACGCCACATGAGAAAGAGAAGTGCCCTTTTGAGGGTTCTGTTGTTGAATCTGCTGAATTACGGCGCAAATGATCTCGTCCAAGGAGCGCTTGGGCGTGTAACCGAAACAAAGGTGAGCCTTCCTCAGGTCTGGGATGCGGTGCTCCATGTCCTCGAACCCCTCGCCATAAGCCTCGGAGTAGGGCACGTACCGAATTGCACTTTTTGACCCAGTAGCGGCAATGATCTTTTCTGCAAGCGCTCTAATCGTAATCTGTTCTGTGCTTCCCAGATTGAAGATTTCGCCCACAGTTCGGGGGGAGGCTATACACGCAAGAATGCCCTCGATGACATCGTCAACGTGTCCGAAACAACGGGACTGCTCTCCCGTGCCGAACACCGTTAGGGCTTCGCCCGCGAGCGCTTGACGCACGAAAGTCGGCAGCACCATTCCATATCGACCAGTCTGCCGGGGGCCGGCGGTATTGAATAACCGAACAATCGTGACGGGAAGTTTTCGTTCGCGGTGATAGGCCAAAGCCAGGAATTCGTCGATGGCCTTCGAACAAGCATAACTCCAACGGCAGTTGTAAGTAGAACCAAAAACCAAGTCGTCTCTTTCAGAAAATGGGAGGTTGGTCGATTTGCCATAAACTTCAGATGTGGAGGTGATCAGGACACGCTTCTCCTTCTTGGCAGCCATCTCCAAGATGAGCTCAGAGCCGCGTACATTGGTCTCGATGGTGCGGACGGGATACTCAACAATCCGGCGTACGCCCACAGCCGCAGCCAAGTGAAAAACTACATCGGCAAGATCTACCAATTCCGCTAGAAGGTGACGGTTGAAAATTGTGTCGAGGTGATATTCGAAGGCGACGTGGTGCTTAAGGTGGGCAATATTCTCCGCGCTGCCGGTTGAAAGATCGTCCAAAACGGTTACGTCGTGGCCTTCTGAAAGAAGCTTCTCCGCCAGGTGGGAGCCGATAAACCCGGCTCCACCCGTGATTAGAGCCCGCATTACTTTCCTCTCGTGTTGCGGTAGAGACTATTGACTTCCGTTTGGTAGTGTTCATGGAATTATGCACAAGTTGTGCGACTTCCGCAACGGGGAAAAGCAAGTTGGGCATCTATCTGAGAAAGTCTGTTGGAGGCAGCAAACCTAAAATCAGCAGGCAGCCTTGGGCGCACCGTAAGATTCCGGATCAAACGCATAAAACGAATACGGAGATAACGCTGAAACAGCAATTGCGGCAGGGAGGTCGCTTTTGAAGTCCCGAATATCGAACGTACACTAAACGGGTGAGATATCGCAACCGGGGCAACGCCATTGGCGAATGAACGAAGATTGAATCGGCAGATGTTCCAGAGCCCCGAACTCTCTCCGAGGGCTGTCAAGAACCGCTTCAAGACGTTTTTCGTGACTATCCGCTGTACCCTGGGATTTTCGGATATCGAGGAAAACTTCTTCCTCCGGAACGGGAGCCGCAGCCAGATGGGTCAGAGAAATGTCGGCCCGAACCATCTGCGGCGCGCGCCCTACCGCTCAGGTCCTCCACTGAAGTCACCGGTAGATCGAAGGTCGGTTTCCTGCTAGTGTGTGGGAATGTCGGGCGAGAATGCTACGGCCTTAGACGTCGAGTTTCGACTACTACTCGCATGCTCAGGAAAGCATGCTGACAGAGGCTTGATCCAAAGCCTTGTCGGCCAAACCAAAGATTGGGGAAAGGTTGTCCGGTATGCCCAATGGCACGGACTGACTCAGCAACTCTGTCAAGGGTTGGAGGACGCAAGCTGTCCTCTCGCCTCCCCAGTCTCTGAACTCGTGAAAAGCAGCATTTGGCAGATTGCTCAGCAGAACCTTTTGACCGTTGAGCTGCTGCGTGTCATGCGAGCCTTGGTGGCGGAGACTATCCCCGCCATACCGTACAAAGGGCCAGTCCTGGCTGCCACCACGTACGGCAACCTGGCTATGCGCGGTTTTTGCGATCTGGATATTCTAGTGTCGGAGAAGGACGTACGCCGAGCCCTGAAAATCATGCCAGAGTTGGGTTACCGAGCAGAGTATAGCCTCACTCCTGCGCAGGAGGCTAGATATTTAAGTAGTACGTGTGAGTATAACTTCCTTCACGAAAGTAGTCAGGCTCGGGTGGAAATTCATTGGCAGGTGATTCCCCCGAGATTCGGTTTGATATTTGAGTTCGACCGGCTCTGGTCTCGTGCGAGGTTCGTAACCATAGGCAGCTCGCAGCTCCCAGTCCTGTCACCTGAGGATGCCCTGCTGGTGCTTAGCGTCCATGGTTTTAAGCATTTGTGGGAGTGCTTGAAATGGGTGTGTGATGTTGCGAACCTTCTTTCGCCACCAAAGGAGCTGGATTGGACTTACATTGTGCGTGAAGCCGATCGCATCGGAGCGATGCGGGTTGTTCTTGTCGCCGTCTACTTGGCAAACCAGATGTGCCAGAGTTGCGTGCCGGATCCAATTCGGCTGAGATTAAGTCGCGATCCGGCCGCCGCGTCGATCGCGAGGCAAATCGTCAGCAGCTATTCATTCGGCTCTTCAATGTCCCGCATAAAAGCACGGCTGTTGATGCTAAGAGCCTACTCTGGCTTCCGCCATCGCGCGACGTACTTCGCTCGCTCTTTGCTCGATCCCACGATGGAAGAGTTAATTCGCGCACCTGAACGATCCATGGGTGTGATGCGCGCGCAGCAGGTATTCAATGTCGCACGACAAGCGATTTTTCATTCGGGTAGATCACGAAAAGAAACAAACAATTAAGGAGTTTTCTAAATTCTCGCGTCGCTGTCGGTCTGCGGATATAAACCGCAATCGCCGCTGCCGAAGAGGTCATCGCGAGTCTGCCGCATGGTCCAAACTAGCTGGGCCGAAAAGTTTGGGCGTGTCGTGCAATTCGAGGTCTCCCTGCTGGTCACTAATCACTGCACGACGCTAAGGTTTTTCTGATGTGATCCGTGTTCGCGTGAATCCGCCATCGTTGAATCTGGCCGGCATGGTGAACTTCTGGTTCTAGCCGCGAAAGGCTGGGCGAGTTACTGAGCCTGACTTCACATTTGTCCTCACCAGATTCGAAATTCAAGTTAGGACACCGCGGAGACATCAGACAGCCGCGCGTAGTCTATCTTGCTAGAATTCCTGCCATGCGGGATTAGACTTGGCTCGTCGTACCCACCGCCCCCGAATTCGCACGCGGGTCGAGCTGCCAACACGCGCGGACGTGATTGTGGCTGACATTCATCGAACGCTCCCAGTTTACAAAAGGACTCTCGCCAGACTGATCGATGCGCGGCAAGGATTCCTGGCCCCCGGTAGAGTGATGGTACCGCGGCTCGAGCGGATCTGGACTGCGGCGATTAGCCTGCCACGCGCGCTCTACGCAGAAGAAGTCGCGGGATGGCACTATGACCACTGGGGCGTGGATCTTTCAGCGGAAGCCGGTTTGGCGCTGACTCGGAATTCAAGGTGACCCTCAGACCTAAGCTGCTCGTCACGCAATCCTCATGCGTGGCAACGCTCGATTACTTAAAGCTGGAGTCACCGCCAGTTTCCAGTGCGGTAGCCTTGCAAGCGAGCCGTAACGGTTATGCAAAGGGATACGGCTTTTGGTTTGATTCAGAACTCGCCGACGGGATTCTGATGTCTACTGCTCCGGGACATGCGAGAGCTGAATACGCGGCAGGAGTCTATCCGAATGTCGCCGCAGCCTGGCTCGAGCCGGTGCGGATTGGCGCGGGGGATGAAATCAAGGCAAGCCTGCGCTTTACTGCCGTCAATGATGATTATGTGTGGCAGTGGAATACGCGGATCGAAACGGCAGATTCACGCCAGACAAAGGCGGAATTCCAGCAATCAAACTTCAACGGCAGGTTCGTTTCGGCTGCCGATCTGCACAAGCGCGCTCTCACCCACCGTCCTCGCTGAACAAGACCGGGGTGGTCGCGCGGACGATATTGGAATTGATGGATGGTGGTCTTAGCCATGCCGAACTGGCACGGCTAATGATGCAACGATTTCCAGGTGAATTCAGGGATGAGAACGAAGCGCTACAAACTGCTGCAGACTTATCCGAATGATACTGCGAATAGTCGATTTCGCACCACGCCGACCGCCTGAACGAAACTGCTCACGGGCTGCGGCTCGGCACGGCAGCAGGACCCACGGGGAAGCTTCCTGATCGTATCTGCTCAATGGTGCTGCGCAATTGCTGGGCAGATACCGCGTCAACCGGAACGTAGCGCCTCCTCACCAGCACTCCAGCTATGCCAAATATACCCGCGCTCGCATAAAGTAACCCTCTCCCGAAACGCTTGCCACAATGCCAAGCTGTCCTTGTCCTCCCGAACTGGCCTCGGCCGTGCTTCCAGGAGAAGAAACTGCTTCTCAATTGCCGACGCAGATATTTGGAGATCGTAAATGAATCCAGCTCGCGATAAAAGTAGAGTGGTTCTGGAAGATTCGCAAATCGGCTTTTTGCGAACGTGGAAAACAGCAACTCCCACTCTTCACATCCGTGACTATCGTTGTTGTACGGATGGCTGCGAAACCATTCGGCGCGGCCTACGAAAGTCGCGTGGGCTAACCGAATCCCGATCAGCGGATCGGCGCAGATGGCAAGGTGGTCGATGGGATTGAGCGTCGTCCCGATCGGTTCGAGATGCCGGTCCAGGACTACCATGCCGCAACCGACACCGTCCAACTCAGGTCGTTCGAGCAAAATTCGTAATTGCCGTTCCAGTCGCGATGGGTGCATCATGTCGTCAGCGTCCATTCGCGCGATGTAGCGGCCGCGGGCGTTCGCTGTGATTAGATTGAGACAAGCTCCCAGGCCTTGGTGGAGATTTGGGCCAACAAGCCGAACTCGAGGGTCGAAGATACTCCGTAGAATCGAGAGGCTCTCGTCCGTTGATCCGTCATCCGCGATAACCAGCTCCCAGTCGGACCAGCTTTGCTCAAAGACGCTCCGCAGGCAATCGCGTAAGAACGGGGCTGCGTTGTACACGGGCAAACCAATTGTCAATGTGGGAGAGGGCATTCGAGGTCGTCAGGTAGCCGCCTCTAGAGTCAAAAAAGGTCCACGTGACGCTTCACCGTTGCCCAAAGGTGTTGAGCACGAGTTGCGCACGTGTTTTGGAACATAAGAAACTGTGACAATTAGAGAAACATCAAGTGGACACACATGTTAATCAGTTCCGAACTAATCCGTCGTTGTAATAACCGTTACCGCGCTTGGAATAGTAGTAATAGTAGTACAAGTCTGGCGATCTCAGATCCACCGCGTTCATTACGATTCCCAGGATTCTTGCGTTCACCTGATACAGGGTGTCACGCGTGCGGCGGACAGCGTCTTTGGTGGTCTCTCCGGAACGGACCACCATGACGACAGCATCAGCTTCGGGCGAGATCACTACTGCGTCGGTGACGGAGAGCGTGGGCGGACTGTCTATAATCACGTAGTCGTATTGGCTACGCCACTGCTTGAGTAATTTTCGCAAGAGGTCCGAATCGAGCAGCTCGACCGGATTGCTGGGGCTCGGGCCGGCAGGCAACACAAACAGATTTGGAAAATTAGGGGCCAGCAAAATCGCCTTCTCTTCCACCGCGGTCCCGTCAAGAAGTGAACTCAGGCCAACATCTCTGGGTACACCAAGAACCCGATGCAGAGTTGGACGCCTCATGTCGCCATCGACCAGCAATACCCGGCTACCTTTCTGCGCAAGAACAATTGCAAGGTTAACGGACGTTGAACTCTTACCTTCTTTCGGCAACGCACTCGTAATCAAAAGTACTCTGGGACGGGACTCGACTGACCCAGACAATAGGATCGACGTGCGCAGACTTCTGAATGATTCAGCGATCTGCGATTGTGGCCTTTTATGAGAGATCAACTCCATGCCAAAAGAGGTTTGACGTCCGGTCAGGAACGGCCTGACTCCATTCACGTTGACAGAAACGCTGAGAGGAATGATTCCGAGCGAAGGCAGAGCCGAGACGACCTCCACTTGCTCCGGAGTGCGAACTGTAGTGTCCAGGGCCTCGAGCACGAATGTGAGCCCTATCCCTCCCAAAGTCCCGAGCAGCAGGCTCAACTCGATGTTCCGTGGAATATTTGGACTGGATGGCGAAGTCGGGACGCGAGCGGCGTCCACGATTCTGATGTTGCTTGATTTCAAACCGGCAGAGACACCCGCCTGCTTTAATTTTTCCAGGAGTTCTTCATAAAGCTTGCGGTTGGTCTCATAATCGCGCTTCAGAAGGTTGTAGTCAACAGCCTTCTCGTTTAGTTTATTGGCTTCTTCCTTCTGGGCTTCGAACGCAACCCGTAGGAGCTTCTCGTGATGCATAGCGGCTTGATACTGTGTTTCAGCTCGAGCGCTCATCTTCGTAACTTCAGCGTGAATATTCTTCTCCAGCTGCTGGAGTTGACCCTTGAGCTCGATTACCTTGGGATAAGACTCATCGAACTGTGATGTCAACTGGGCATACTGCATCTTCAAGTCCGCTTCCTCAGAACGCAGCTTCCCAATCAAGCTGTCCTTGTCCGCATTCTCCAGTAGCTCGGCATTCTCCGAGAGCGTTTGCTCGTATTGGGATTGTTTCTGAATCCGGTCACTTTCAGCAACCGTGAGCTCCTTGTTTAACTCATCCAATTTCGCCGTGATGATGTTTTGTTTCTCATCCACCCCGAGCATACCGTTGTCTTTTTCGTACCTGAGAATTTTTTCCTGAGAGGTTTCGACCTTTAGCTGCAAGTCGAACAACTGTTTTGACAGCCACTCCGAAGCCTGCATGGTGGAATCAAATTTCGATTTTATGTTTTCTTCAATGAAGGTCTGCACTAGCGTATTCACGACAGTGGCGGCTAGCTGTGGGTTCGGACTTGAATACCGAATTTCCACCAAACGGGTATCCGGTACAGGAGTAACATGAAGGGTCCCTAGGAACCGGTCTATCTGCGCCGTTTCTGTGGCAGGGTCTGGGGAGGGGGCGACCGTTGGTTTTCCGGATTGGACCAGCGTGGACGAACTGAGATTTAGAGCCCTGATTACCTGCGAAGCGATTTTGCTGCTCTGGAGAATGTGTACCTGGGTCGGCAGTTCAAGCTGATCGTCAAAGTAGTCGGGAGTCAGACCCGCGCCGACGTCCTTAAAACCGAGAAGCACATCTGAATTAGGCCGATTAATTTCGATTTTTGCAGACGCATCATAAACAGGCGTTGTGCGGAGGGAGACAATTGTCGCCAGGACCGTCACAATGACGAGAGTGGCTATTGCCACCCACTTGCGTTTGCGCAAGATCAGCCAATAATTCGCCCAGAACGGCTCGTCGGGGGCCGGCGGAATGTAGTTTGGCTGAGACGGAATCTGACCCAGATCAAGTGTTTCGGTAGTGGTGCCGCGATCGTTCCTGGCCAACACATTCCTTGCCTGCATCGTTTATATCCTGAGTCCAAAACCCGGAGTGTACGCAGGTCCCCTCGGCTGGTCGCGGTACGGTCCGATTTCGTCTCAGCGATTCTAGCATCGATTCATGTAAAATCAACCGACACCTGCAAAGCAGAACAAAATGAGATTTGGTCTGCCGCTCGGGGCGCTAGCGACATTCTACTGGATGAGGTCTTGCCTCCGCGCTATTTTAGCCAGCATGCGGAGGATCTGGTCGATTGGAGTGTGACGAAAGGAGTCGCCCCACCTCGGATTTTGATTTGCACCGAGAGTTTTGGCCGCTGGTTTTCCGATATCATCCAAGGTAGGAATGAACTCCAATGACTGATATCGGCATGGTTCCTGGCACTTTGCTGTTTATAGTGCTGGCAGTCTTCGGGAGCATGTCCCTGTTTTTTACCTGGAATCATCGCCACACCCTTCGCTCCCAGGTTGTCTTGTTTCTGGTTGCGTTTAGTGCGCGCTTTGCTTTTTCAATCTGGGTCTATCAATTTGGTCTGGTAAACATTCTTCACGACGAAGATTCGAGTGGATGGGCGCTTGGAATACCTCTACAACGATTGTGGAACCTGCAGAGACTGAGTCTGATTGATCTGCCATATACCCTTCTTGGCGCCTTCCAGGGAGAGCACTACGGTTATCGCTATATGCTGGGAGCGCTGTTTTACGTGATTGATTCACCGACGCGCATGGTCGCCGCGGTTTTGAACTGTTTCTTCGGAGCTCTCACAGTCGTGTTCGCGTATCGAATCGCACGAACTCTGTTTTCTGAGTGGGTGGCCATACGCGTGGGCTGGTGGACTTGCCTGCTTCCGTCGCTAGTTGTCTGGTCAGCTCAGACGGTCAAAGAGCCGGTGGTAATTCTTCTCGAAACACTCGCTCTGTATGGTTGTGTGAACCTGAAGCGTTCCGGGTTTTCCGTCCGGCATGTGACGTTGTGCGCAGTCACAACACTTTTGGTAATCCCGTTCCGTTTCTACGTCGCCTATATCGCGGCTGGTGCAATTGTATTTTCTCTGCTGTTGCCCCATCTCACTCGGCGCAAGATGTCTATTGGGTCAGCTTTGGTGGTTGTGCTTATTTTTATTCCGGTGCTTTTGTTGTCCGGAGTATTGATCCGTCACGAGGCTCGGTTTGACCGATTTGATGCCAACTTCATCAGCAGTTACCGCCACGGCCTGACAATAGGCGCTGGGTCGGGTGTAGAAACAAACTATGATCTACGGACCAATGAGGGGCTGGCGATGGCTACGCTCACGGGGGGGGCCTATCTACTCTTAGCGCCTTTTCCGTGGGAACTCGGCGGCAGCCTGAGAAAGATGTTGACGACGCCTGAGCTCTTTGTCTGGTGGTGGCTGGTTGTGGTGGGGTTGATCCCAGGCCTTTGGTACACAATCAGGAAGCGATTCAGCGACGTGCAGCCTCTGCTGTTCTTTGTGGTTGGATTAGGTCTCCTATACAGTGTGACCTTCGGGAACGTCGGGTTAGCCTACCGCCAGAGAGCTCAGTTGCTGCCCTGGCTGGTTATTGTCGCCATGGTTGGACTCGAGCGTCGCGTCCTGAGACGACGAACCAGCAACATGAGATTTGTATCTAGGGCACCTCGTAGTACGAGGAGATCGTTTCCTACTCGCCCTCAATTGGAGATCAGCTCGCCAAACGCAGACGGGGATACCGTACCGCAGTAGTGTGCGCAGAGGCTTGTGCCCGTCGTTTCAGCGGAAGAGCACCCGACGCAACAGACCTGATTTAATGATTGGAAGAAAACTAATTAAAGGAACCGCGTGGAGTTTGGCCGGACAAGCATCTACCGTCGCGGCCTCCGCCCTGATCACGCCTTTTGTCGTGAGGCAAATGGGGGCCACGCAGTACGGAATTCTCGCTTTCCTGAATTTGCTCACAAGTTATCTGGCCTATACCGATCTGGGGATGGGGACTGCCTCCACTCGCTTCGCATCCCTTGAGGAATCAGCGGGGTCAAGTCGTGAAGCCGAGGTGATTTGGACCGGAATTAGTCTGAGCGCACTGCTCGGTGCAGCTGTTGGCGTGCTGATGATTGCGTCTGCTCCGTTGATCAATGACGGCCTATTGCACGTCGGATCAGCCCTGCGCGGCCAGTCGATACTCGCCCTGAGAATTGTAGGTGTTGCATTCTTGTTGAAGAACCTTGCCAACGTGATGAACACGCCCCAGTTAGTTCGGTTGCGTTTTGACATCTACACAGCAATCACGTCAGGCTCGGCGCTTCTTCAGATTGCCCTTATCCCCATCATTCTCTGGCTGGGCGGCGACCTGGTCACAATTGCTTCCATGATCGCAGCGGTAAACTTCTGTGCCCTCGGCTTGCACTTTGCCACCGGCCACCGACTGTTGCCTCAGTTGTGGCCGCCCCACCTGAACGCAGCCCTATTCAGGCCGCTATTCAACTTCGGCGCACTGATCGTGCTTTCCCAGGTTCCTGAGCTCATCCTCACCAACGCCGAGCGTTTTGGGTTAACGTACTTCACATCGGTTTCCAACTTGGCTTACTACTCAATTGCATATACGTATGCGAATCTTTCGCTCATCGTGGCCATCGCCATGGGCCAGGTTTTACTTCCAATGTTCAGCCGACTGCAATCGAGTTCGAGAGAGGAGGAACTAGGGCAGCTATACCGACGCTCGGTTGTCTCAATGTGCTTCACGCTCGCGCCTGTGGCGGTGGTGCTCGCGGTTGTGGCGCGACCCGTTCTCACCACGCTGCTTGGCCTGGATTACGGTCGCGAGAGCACACCTGCGTGCTACCTGTTACTCGTGGGCATAGTGTTCAGCGGCATATCCTACGTTCCTGGGTCCCTGCTATTCGCTGCAGACAAGGGCAGCATCGTCGCGCGGATCAGGTGGTGTGAACTCGCGCCCTACATGGTCATCGCAGCCGCCCTCACTATGAAATACGGCATCGTGGGGGCTGCTGTTGCGTGGACGGTGCGCGCTATGGTTGACTCGCTACTTTTGAACATCGCCGTGCAAAGATGGCGGAACCCCATTTCCTTTTCTCTTAGCAACCTCCTCAGACTTGCCCGCGCGCTAGCTTTCCTGTTGCCGCCGGTGATCGTGATGACTATTTTTCAGGTCAGGTGGGTTTGGACCGGGTTTTTGACGTGCGTGTGTCTGATGCTGTATATCGTCAACCTTTGGCGGCGCGTCTTGACGAGTTCTGAAAAGTCCTGGGTCTCAAATGTGTCAAGACGCCTATTACTCCAAAGTGCAGAGGCGAAGTGAACTCCGAGGCCGGTAGCGATGCCCGTATTTTTCTTTAGTAGTTAGGCGCGCATCTGGCCACACGCAAGTATCACGCCGGTGCCATTTCCATGCTCTTGGATGCGGAACGGTGAAAACCTTTGGCTTTCCAAGATAGAAAGGCAAGCAGCTTTGGAGCCCGGGCGAAGAATATCGTGGTACTCGAGTGCCACTCTATCAACCTTATGCCACTCTGCTCGGTCAGCGCCAGAGAGAATCTCAACCTCAGAGCCCTCAGTGTCGATCTTGAGCAAAGCAATTCGTTTCCCAGGCGCACACAAATGAAGAGCATCGGAAAGAGTTATACACTGTACTATTTCCGTCCCTTCATTGGAAGCGCCGATCATGGTGGCCCTCAGGGAAGACTCGGTCAGCTGCATGTGGGACTTTCCTCTAAAGCCACTGATGGCGTATGGATATACGTAAACGGAGGCTGTCATCCGGTTATTGGTGACATTCATTAGGAGCCGTTCACGGGTTGAGCTCACAGGTTCAAAGCAGTGAATTCTGATGTTTGAATTCTCCAAGAGTAGTCTATGGGCGAAAAAACCTATGTTCGCACCGATGTCCACGACAGTGTCATTGGTCGCAGGTTTGTAAAATCCATCGGTCAGGTAATCGCATGGGTCAAACATTTCCCTGTAGAGAAACAGGGGCTGATCGACAGCCGTATGTGACAGCGTGAAATGTCCTTTACGTGTTTTCAGCGGTGGCGGCACTCGCTCCAGAATCATACTGATCCAAATTTCTCGCCAATTTGTAAAATTGCGTCTCGCCCAGAGCATCTGTCGGAAGTTGCGTGTATCATCCCGGATTTTCTGCAATATTTTCATGAGCTATGATCGTTACGACTTAAGAAGCCCTTACGCCCTGAACCTTGGACGGGGAGTCTTGAGGATGCCCGGTGCACTCGTGCCACAGGATTTGACAGCCTGGTCCTCGACTCCCCAAGGTAGTGTCGCTTTGGGCCGATCTGGGAATGCAACGCCTCCCGGGTTTGTATGGGCAAGAGTAGTGGATTCTAGAGATGCAGCGCAAGGGGCGCTCCTGATGCCGGACGCCGCTACTTACAATGGGTGAGAATGTGAATAGCATAAGTGTGGTTATCCCTACGTACAATCGCGGAGAAGCGCTCGGTTTGGTGCTGGATCGATTGCTCGTCAGTGATCGCAAGGGACTGGGCGAAGTTGAAATCGTAGTGGTTGACGATGGGTCATCGGTTCCGGCAGCTCCCGTAGTGAATGCTCGCCAGGCGTCGCCCGGTTTTATGCTCAAGTGCGTTCGGCAAGAGAACGCGGGTCCGGCCGCCGCGAGAAACCTGGGCTTTACTACGTCTCATGGCGATATAGTGATCTTCATTGATGATGACATTCTGGCACCTCCGGAATTGATTCGACAACACGTTGAAGCTCATGAGCTCAATCCTAGCGCCGTTATCTTCGGCATGTGTGTCCCTCCGTCGGATTCCCCTGCTCATATTGGTAAAGTTCTTGAAATCATATACGGAACTAGGCCGAATAACTCGAGGTTCGAACAGGTGTCAATTGTTTCAAGCCAGCACCTCTCGGTTGAAAGAGAAGATTTTCCCAGCAGCGTATATGCGAGCTACCTGAGGACACCAGCAGCAGAAGAGTTCGAGTTCTCTGCGCGATTGTGGCAGCGGGGAATAGCAATATTCAATGCCACAGAGATCGGCGCGGTACACGATCAGCAGCTCACAATTTCAAGTCTTTGTGATCAGCAGTATAAACATGCCATGGGTTGCGCCGAGGCGGTGTGCAAGCTACCCGGCACATTGGTAATGGACGAGTTGGCGAAGATTGCAACAGCGAATGGGCCCGTCCTCCCACGCGATCCATTGGCGACGAAATGCAAGCAGATGGCGAAGGCGCTAGCGGCAATTCCACCAGTGCGACGCACTCTTGTATTACTTTGTGAGCTGACCGGCCGGATTGTCCCAAGCTACCGCATGAACACTAAGCTATTATTGTTTGTTATTGGCGTCTTTTTCTTTGCCGGTTATCGAGAAGGACTGGGACGCTTCGGACCGAAGTACACCATGACAGAGGACGAGAAGAAGCCTGATTCCTCCGGTTATGATTGCCACACGGAGGCCCGGCAAGACAAGCCGAGCTTCCGAGGAGCAACCATGCGCCTAGCGGCCCGCTGTCTCAATGGATCAATTCGCCTGGCCGGTGGGTTACTGGGGAGCTTGCTGGGCAGTTGTGTACGCCGCAAATGGCTCTATTTCCCCTTCGTTTCGGAAGCGTTGTCCTGCGTGCCATTTTCTGTCGGATGGAAATTGCGCAACGCCGTCTACAAACGAATATTGTCCGGATGTGGGGACGACACGATACTGCACTTCGGGGTTACGCTCGAGGATGAACGAACCAAGATCGGCCGCAATGTATGGGTGAGCGTTGGGTCGTACATCGACTACGCTGAGATTGGCGATTCGGTACTTATTGGTCCTCACGCGGTGTTGCTGGCCGGTGGGCGAGCGCATCGTTTTGAGAGGCTCGACATACCTATCAAGGACCAAGGAAACCTGCCAAAGAAACCTCTACTGGTGGGCATGGGGGCCTGGCTTGGAGCCCATGCGACGGTGATGGCAGATGTCGGGGAGCATGCCATTGTCGGAGCCGGCGCGGTTGTGACAAAAGAGGTCCCTGCTTATGCCGTCGTCGGCGGAAATCCGGCCAGGGTTCTATACATGCGAGATGCAAACTTGGCCGCCTCGGCCCGGAGATGTTCGTGACCGGCTCTGCGGAATTGCTCAAGGATACCGCACATGCCCCACACACGGAGGGCCAACACCGAAATCCCATTCGGGTTTTACACCTCACCTCGATCGAGAAAACAAATTACTTCTTGAATAATCTTGTCGATTACTGCGATCGCCGGGCGATCGAATTCACCGTGGTGACGCTGACGGGTGAAGGGGAGTTCGCCGCGGAGCTGAGAAAACGCGGCATATTGGCGTATTGTCTGGACTGCGCCCAGCGACGCAGAGCTGTCCACGCTTGTCGTCGTCTAGTGCAGATTATTCGCAAGCATGACGTCGATATAGTCCACACACATCTTTTCGAACCAACGTTGATCGGAGTGACCGCGGCCAAGCTGCTCGGAAGGGCCGCAATAATGACCCGACATCATTCCGACGCGCTTTACAGAATCCAGAATCCCCTCAAACGATGGACATATCTCCGGCTGGAGCAGTACAGCAGCGCAATGGCTGACCATATCATTGCCCCTTCCAAGGAGGTGCGGCGCATTCTTCTGCAGCGCGAAAAAGTGCGCGCATCGAAAGTGTCGCTCATACCTTACGGGCAGGACTTTCGTCGGTTCCAATCGGTAAGCGAGAACGATGTTGCTAGAGTGAAGCGTGAACTGGGTATGGGGCAGACCCGCGATCTGGTTTGCGTTTCACGCTTGCATCCCGAAAAGGGGCACGTCTACCTGTTCGAAGCTTTGGCTGGGTTGAGAAGGGAATCGCTTAATGTTACGTGTTACTTGGTGGGGGAAGGACCTGGGCGCAAGTCGTTGGAGGAAAGTGCACACAAATTAGGAATTGGACAATCGATCAGATTTCTGGGCTGGCGTGACGACGCGTTGTCGATCTTGGCAGCTGCTGATATTGTGGTGCATCCATCTTTACATGAAGCACTACCCTCGGCCCTCATCGAAGCGTTGGCCTTGAGCAAGCCAATTGTGGCAAGTGATGTCTCGGGTGTCCGTGACATCGTGAATGGGTACGGGGAAATAGTACCGCCGGCGAACTCGCCGGCTTTTGCCGATGCACTGCGCTTGGTTCTTTCGGATATTGAGAGCGCAAATCGCCGTGCAGCGCAAGGAAATTCTCACATTTTCGAATACATGGCAGCGTCCCGTGTTGCCGAAGCACACGTCGAGTGTTATCGATCGACAGTGTTATCTCACCCTAGACGATAGGATTGTTGCAATGGCGTGTCCACTGTGTGCGTGTGACAAGTACCGGAAATCGGCCTTCAGCTCTGTTTATTATCAAATCGAATTCCGGTACGTGAAGTGTGTGCGTTGTGGGTCCCTTTACTGCAGTCCAATGCCTGAGCCTAGAATGCTCCAACAAATGTATGGGCCCAGCTACGAGTCTGCCTTCTCGAAGGGCACGAATGGCAACGTTGAAGATCCGAAAGAACCAGAGCAGTGCTTAGAGTGGCTTCGAAATCACGGAACCGGAACATTCCTCGATTACGGCTGCGGAGCTGGCGCGCTCCTCGAAGAAGCAGCTAAGGCCGGGTGGCGACCTATAGGAGTAGAGCTCGACAGCCAAGTGGCTCTCGGGGTTGGGAAGCGCACCGGATTTTGCGTCCTGACCGCGGAGACCGCAGACTCAACTGACGGACACATTGCAGATGTTCTGCATCTGGGAGATGTTCTGGAGCATTTGACCGAAATGGAGAATCACTTGCCCAGGATTCTTCGTTTGATCAAACCGGGCGGCTTGCTATTAGCTCAAGGCCCATTGGAGGGGAACTTCAATTTCTTCGCCGCCTGCTGCGGGTTGAGCCGGCGCCTGCGCCCTTGGCATCGGACTGAAATGGCTCCCTACCATGTATTGATGGCGACCAGCAAAGGGCAACGGTTGCTCTTTCAGCGATTTGGGTTGTCAGAACTTGAATATTCGCTGCGCGAGGTCGCCTGGCCTGCGCCGAGCAAACTCACGATCGGGGCCATAGCGCGTCCGAAGCAGGCGATTCTGTTCGTCCTCCGCCGGCTGTCCGTCGGTTTGTCAACCTTGAATTCCAAAAAGTGGGGCAACCGCTACTTCTATGCCGGCCGTGCGGCGACCTGAACTTTGATAGTTGGTTAGCTGAGAAACGCCACGGGATTCCCGAGGCGAACGTCGAACAATTCTGTCTGGCCGAGGAACCATTCGGAGGAAACGCGCTGATCAGCAAGATAGGGCACGAGTTTCAGCGACTCCAAGATGTCCCAGAGATCACTGAGCGATCTCCCAGTCCTCCCGATTTGCATAGGATGGACACTCAACAACACCGCAGGCCTGTGCCTCTTGATTAGCGCTCGAGAGCCATCCAAAATCTGCAGTTCTGCTCCTTCAGCGTCGATCTTGATAGCGTCGACTCGTGGAATATGAATATCGTCCAAGCGAACGGTTCGGACCTCGGACTTCGTTTGGTGCTCGGCATTACCAATGAGAGAGTTGGCCGCATCACCCGGAATCGTGCTCGAGAAAAACGATGACTGTCCGGTCTTGTTGGAGACAGCCTCGTCCCGAATCACGGGGATCCCGCTGAACCCGTTTAGTTCAAGCGTCTTCAACAGTACCGATCGAGTGGCGGCACATGGTTCAAAGCTAATTACCTTGCCCGAAGGACCAACTTTGCGCAACGCATATATCGTAAAAATTCCAAAATGTGCACCGATGTCAATCAGAGTTCCTCCGGGCTTGCAGTGTGCGCGAATGAAGTCGAAGGTTGGCTGTTCATAACCTTCGCAAAACCATTTTCTCCAACGAAGGGGGACGTTGAATGGCTCGCCGCCGAGAGTAATAGTCGTATGAGGATAGGCAACTTCGACCACGCTGTACAAGAGGTTGCGGGCGAGAGTTCTCAGTTTTGGCAGCATGAAGCCAGTTAAGTTTAGCAAGAAAGCTCTCGATTTTCAGATGGCCTTCAGTGGCGAAACGACAATTCTGAAAGCTCGGGGTTGACGGGCAAAGAATTAGCGTGTATGTTCCGATTTCATCGCACCACGATCTTGGGTCAAGGGAAAGCTTAGGATGCAAAGCCCACTGGCAAGGGGCCGGAGACTAGGCCACCGTATATTCCTCGCATTCGCGCTTGCATTGTCGGCTCTCGGGGTTACAAAAGCCCTGCCATATGCTAGTTTTCTTATGGCGAACGCGGACACTGCCGTAACGGAATCAGATCCCAGCCATGGATTTTCCATCGGGTCAGTGCGATGGGAAGTAGGGCAGTTCTCCAGCGCTCCAGGCCTGGCTCCGTTTCGGCGTTACTTCTTTGGAACATGTGGAGGCCGGACAGGGACCCAAGCGGCGGTGTGTCTCTCGCAGGCACTCGAGCGCGCATTTCCTGACGGAGCACCGAAGCACGAGTTTTTTCAACGTGATTTCGATCCCGTCGTGGACTTTGAGGCGCATCTCTCAGGTCAGCCAGGACACTGCGTGAACCGATCTGCGATGCTAGCGACCACACTCTTGTCTGTGGGAATACCCGCCCGGGTGGCGACATTTACCCCCCGGACGGGGTGGGGTGGGCATACTCTGGTCGAGGTTTGGGCTGGTACTGCCTGGGTGGTCGTGGATCCAACTGAGGTAGGTCTGGTCGGCGCGATCGGGCCAAATTCAGCATCGGAACTAAAGCGTACGTCCGGGTCTCTTCGTCTGTTTAACGCCGATGGCAGGGTCCGACAAGATCCTTATCTGCTATCGGAGTCAATCGCGCGCGGAGAACTCGTATACCCAGAACCGTGGCTTTACACCCGGGCTGGACCTAGGTTTTCATTCTGGCCTTTTCGAGGAAAATTTATCCAGGTTGGAAGGTATAGTTGGCGTTTCAGCACTCCCCTTCTTCTCTGCCGAGTTGCATTTGTGATCAGTATGTTCGCTGGTCTGTGTTTCCTCGCCGGCTTGCCGTTCGGCAGGAGCAGAATGAAAGCAGCCGTTCCCCGGTTCAGTCCCAGGCCTGAGGTAGAGCTGGACACGTCGTGGAAAGTGACCACCTCGGACGAGAGGGCGAGTTGAATTGCTATTACCGAGATCTCAGCCGGCTCACACTCGTAAAGGAAGAAGCAGATGTTGAGTCGTGCAGAAGAAATGCAAGGGCAAGAACACACGCCAGCCTCTCTTTGGAAGGACCTGGTGTGTCCCGGGTGTAGCTGCACCTTGTACCCGGCCGGCACTTCCCCGAACACCCTTGTTTGTTTTGCCTGCTCCGAAGAGTTCCCGATCGTTAACGGGATTCTGCGTGTGCTACCGAAAACGGCTTCTGGTTTATCCGGGAGCTCGAATGGCCTTGCCGACCGCAATCAGACCTTACAATTGAAGACTGCTGCGAGTTTTGGTTTTGAATGGACTCACTTTTCGGAAATGTATCCAGAGTGGGAAAATAACTTCTGGGACTACATGTTTCCATGTACAGCTGAGTCCTTTCAAGGCAAAAAGGTTTTGGATGCAGGCTGTGGCATTGGGCGCCATGCGTACTATGCGGCTCATTACGGGGCCGAGGTCTGGGCCGTTGACATCAGCGATGCAGTCGAGGTTGCAGCGAAGAATAACCAGGGAACCGGAGTTCGCGTCATTCAAGCAGATCTCAACCACCTGCCATTTCGGGAGGAAAGTTTTGACCTGGTTTATTCGATGGGCGTGTTGCACCATCTGCCTGACCCAGAAGGGGCGTTTCGGTATCTCCTTAGGTTCGTCAAGCCAGGTGGGGAGTTCCGGATGTTCATGTACTGGGCGCCAGAACATCAACTGCTCAAACGATGGTTGTTGAAAGTCGTGTCGGCTCTACGAATGTTCACAGTTCGAATGCCGCATCGGCTCCTTTATCCACTCTCTTATGTCGCCGCTTTCCTGGTTTGGGCCTGCTTTGTGTGGCCACATCGCGTCATTATGCGAATCCCGATGCTCTCTAAGATGGCTGATCGACTTCCGTTAAGGCAGTATTCACGCTATCCTTTCCGTACCTGTGTTAACGACCAGTTCGATCGGCTCTCCGCACCTTTGGAAAGACGTTATACTCGGGCACAGGTTGAGCAATTCCTCGAATCGGCAGGATTGGAAGAGATAAACGTGTTCCCGAATTTTGGATGGGTCGCTTCCGGAAGGAAGCCCGTAAGCACCGCCGCAGCCACTTAATGAGCCGTCACGCTCTGCTCGTGTAGATGATGAAACACAAGCTCCGATTGGCGATGTTGCTGGTGGCAGCGATTCTGCCCGGGCCTTTGAAAAGGTGTGCCTACCGCTGGATATTCGGATATCAAATCGGTCGGAAAGTACGAATTGGGTTTGCGCTTTTGGACTGTGTGCATCTTTCCGTCGGTGACCAGTCGTCAATCTCGCACGGCGTCCTCTTCCTGCGATGTGGGGATGTCCGCATAGGCACCCATGTAAACATCGGTCCATGCAATATTTTCCGGGGAGGTGAGAGCATCGAACTGAGCGACTATTGCCAACTGCTCCGTTTAAATGCGATCAATGCCATACCCGACAACGATTGTGTCAATGCGCCTCAGTCAATTTTTGCTTTGGGCTACGGTTCCGTGGTCACGGCCGAACATCGTATTGATTTCACCGATCGAGTCATGATTGGACGTTGCACCACTATCGCTGGCAGAAATTCTTCGATTTGGACGCACAATCGGCGAACGGGTAGTTCAGTTGTAATCGGCGATTTCTGCTATGTGGGCTCTGAGGTGCGAGTAGCTCCTGGAGTTCATATCGGCGATTGCTGCATAGTGGGGCTCGGGGCGGTGGTCACTCGGGGCAGCATCGAGAGCCACTGTCTGATCGGCGGTGTGCCTGCACGACCTGTACGACAACTGAGGAACGAGGATTACGAATTGATCTTCGCAAAGACAAGACCTGATTTGCCTGACCAGGCACTAGAGGACGAGCGTAATCCATTTTTTAAGCCTGTTGCTGGCTCGGTGGCCGCGAGCTAGAGATAGTTTGAGTTTTTCATCGTGGAAAGCGGGCCCTTATGTGTGGTATTGCCGGAATCGTTTCACAATCCTCGGATCTTGAACTCATCGGTCCCATGACCGAAGCGATGTCCCATCGTGGGCCAGACGGCTCCGGGATATGGTCAGATGGCTTGTGTTCCTTGGGACATCGCCGGCTGGCCATCATTGATCTGTCTGTGAAAGGAAAACAGCCGCTTTGCAACGAAAACGAGACAGTTTGGATTGTGTTCAACGGTGAAATCTACAACTTTCAGGAACTCCGGGCAGAGCTCGAGCGCTTCGGTCACAAATTTAACTCGCACACGGACACTGAGGTAATCGTCCACGCTTATGAGCAGTGGGACGCTGAGTGCGTAAAAAAGCTCAGGGGCATGTTTGCATTCGCGATCTGGGACCAGCAAAAGCGCCGCCTATTCCTCGCTCGAGACAGGGTAGGGAAGAAGCCGCTCTACTACACTGACAACGGCAGGTGCTTTGCCTTCGCCTCGGAATTGCAAGGCCTGCTGCAAAACCCGGAGGTGCAGCGAGAGGCGGATTTGGAGGGCGTTGACTCATATCTGTCCTGGGGTTATGTTCCGGCTCCACTGACGGGATTTAAGAACGTGTTGAAACTGCCGCCAGCTCACTTCCTCATGTTGGATGTTGGACCCGATGACACCAAGACACGTGTGGAACGCTATTGGGATTTACAGTATTCACCGAAGATCACGATGACGGAGTCAGAAGCGGGAGAGCATTTGCGGGAGAAGCTAACCGAAGCTGTGCGGTATCGGCTAATAAGCGACGTCCCGTTAGGTGCCTTCTTGTCCGGTGGAATCGACTCAAGCATAGTGGTTGGTCTGATGGCACAGGTCTCGGGGACGCGTGTAAAAACGTTTTCAATTGGGTTTGATGACAATGACTATAACGAGTTAAGGTTCGCTCGCGCAATTGCGGAGCGCTGGGGCACAGACCACACGGAACTCATCGTCAAACCCGATGAACTGGCAGTCCTACCGAAACTGGTCAAGCATTATGGGGAACCGTATGCAGATTCATCGGCGATCCCCACATTTTATGTGTCACAAATAACCCGGTCCGGCGTGACTGTTGCGCTAAATGGCGATGGTGGTGACGAAAGTTTCGCTGGGTACGACAGGTATGCGGCGACTAGAATCGCGGACAGGCTTGCATCTCTTGGCCTTTTCGGCTCCGCGACCGCCGCTCTTGCCAGATTCTTGCCGGACTCGATTGACCCGAAGAACAGAGTTAGGAGGGCGAAACGATTTCTCTCGGTCGCCCGTGAGGAGAGGCCAGAGCGATATAGCAACTGGGTGTCATATTTCACAGCTGTTGCAAAAAGGCAGCTCTACGCTCCATCTTTTACGGAGGCTGTTGCTCCAAAGAACAGGCAGCTCTGGATGGAGGATCTGTGGAAAGAGGTGGGCGATCTGGAATCGGTTGACGCGGCCATGGCAGTCGACATCAAGTCCTACCTTCCCTATGACCTTCTTACAAAAGTGGATATAGCCTCGATGGCGAACAGTCTCGAAGCCCGTTCTCCGTTTCTGGATCATGTGTTGATGGAGTTTGCGGCCCAATTGCCCACCCATCTAAAGCTGCATGGTAGGAAGTCGAAATATCTCTTAAAGAAAACTTTCGCAGATTTGCTCCCAACGGAGAACGTAAGACGGCGCAAAATGGGTTTCGGAGTGCCGATCGCTAGATGGTTACGAACCAGCTCACGTGAGTTGCTCCAGGATAC
>Ga0209698_10000823_pt1 | contig 35848 bp, 34 predicted proteins | sample LitLauG_LLR_2012_FD_187203 | JGI IMG/M metagenome (GOLD analysis project Ga0209698, IMG submission 187203) | Freshwater sediment microbial communities from Pennsylvania, USA - Little Laurel Run_MetaG_LLR_2012 (SPAdes) (version 2) | ecosystem: Environmental > Aquatic > Freshwater > Creek >... | reverse complement strand
TGCTGGCGATGGGGGCGTTGATCTCGCACCGCATCGAGTATCTTCTGGCTGTGCTGTTTCTGCTTGCGCTGCAGGCCGCCTTCTTCAGCCCGGCGAAGTACGGCATTATGCCGGAGATGATCGCCGATGGGGATTTGAGCCGCGGCAACGCATTGCTGGAGCTGAGCACATTTGTGGCGATCGTGATGGGCACTTCGTTGGGCACGCTGCTCTATGTGTACTGGAAGGCCGAGGTGTGGAAGATGGGCGCGGTTCTGGCGGCCGTCATGGTGGCGACACCGGGCTGGGCGCAAGGCGGCAAAGGGGCCATCAGCGGCCGCGTGATGGATGCCTCGGGGGCCGTGTTACCGGGAGCGCAGGTAGAACTCCTACAGCGCGTGGGTTACGTGGCAACGAACACTCAGGGCGAGTTCAACATCACGGACCTGGCGCCGGGCAGCTACACGGTAAAGGTGTCCTACGTCGGGTTTGCGCCGTTCAGCAAGGACGTGACGGTCCAGGCCGGGCAAGTAGCGCGGCTGGAGGCGACTCTCAAAGTGGCGTCGGCGGGAGAAGAAGTCACCGTGTACGGCGGGCGCCAGTCGGGAGAAGTGGAAGCCATTAACCGTGAACTGACCTCGGACAACATCCTGCAGGTGTTGCCGGTGGAAATCATCACCAGCCTTCCGAATACCAACATCGCCGATGCGTTGGGCCGGTTGCCCAGTGTGACGTTGGAGCGGGATGAGGGCGAGGGGAAGTATGTACAGATTCGCGGCCTGGAACCGCGGCTTGCGAACGTAACGATTGACGGAGTCAACGTACCAGCCCCGGAGTCAGGCGTCCGCCAGATCAAGCTGGATGTGATTCCAGCGAACCTGGTGGATTCGGTGGAAATCAACAAGACCTTGTCGGCGAACCAGGATGGCGACGCGGTGGCCGGCTCAGTAAATCTCGTGACGAAGACCGCACAGGAGAAGCCGACCCTCTACATTAACGGCGTCGGCGGATATACCCCGATCATCGGCGGGCGTTCTCTGTACGAGGTCGACGGAACGGTGGGGCAGCGCTTCGGCGAGAGCAAGCGCCTGGGGATGATTTTCGGAGCGAGCTACGATTGGAACGGGCGAGGCATCGACGATGTGGAGCCTGCCCCCGCAGCCATCCAATGCGATTCCGGGCCGACTGGCTGTGTCGCTCACAGCTCGACGGCACCTTTCTATGCGACTTATCCGACGGAAGACATTCGTGAGTATCGCTATTACCGGACGCGGTACGGATTTACGGGCGCGGTGGACTACAAGCTCGGTGACATTTCCGGTTTGTATGTGCGGTTCTTGTATTCGCACTTCAACAACTTCGGCGACCGCTGGGTTTATTCGCCGCAGATCAACACCTTCGATACACCTGCGCTAGGGGGCACCGACGGCAGCAGTTCGTTCAATGCCCAGATTCGGCGGCCAGTGGAAGTGATCGGTAGCCTGGCGGCGGGCGGCAAGCACGTGTGGCCCCGCTGGGTGTTGGCCTACGATCTTTCCGTAGCACGCGCGAGTTCGGAGGACCACGGCTACTCGACAGCAAGTTTCAACGGTCCGAACGGCTTGCAGTTCGCCGTCGACATGACTAACCCCCATACGCCGAAGTTGGTGCCGCAGGGAGCATCAGCGTCATCCTTCTACGACCCTACCCAGTACTCGCTAGCGGGCCTGGACGTAGGCCAGACCTACAGCCCGCAACTAAACCTGCAAACTGGGTTTTCGGCCGCGAGGAACTACGAACTGGGCGGACACTTCGCCACCTTCGAGTTCGGGGCCAAGGTGAGGAACGTGCACAAGTTCGAGGACGCACGCGACCCCGTGTTTACCTCGCAGAACGGTCCGGGGATGACCGCTTTCCTCGGAACATTCACGAACCCGAACTACTACGACAAGCACTACACGCTGGGACCCACGGTGGACTATAGCAAGGTCACGGGGTATTTCGGAGCGCACGGGGCAGATCCAAATTTTTTCCTGGAAGACCCCGCGGCGACGGCCCAGAACTCCTATCCGAACAACTACGATCTAGTCGAGCGGGTGTCGGCAGGATATTTGATGAATACCATTGACCTGGGCCGGGTCCGGCTGCAGACCGGGCTGCGCTTCGAGGGCACTAATGAGAGCGTCCTGGGCAACCAGGTTTTCTTTGATGCAAACGGGGCTTTGTGCACCGCGCCCGACCCCACAGATCCTGGCTGCCCAACGAATTTTTCGAGTGCAATTGCTCCGGTTCGGCGAGATTATTCCTATCTCGATCCCCTGCCCAGCGTACAGCTACGTTTTCGCCTACCGCACGATGCGGCAATTAGGGCGAGTTACGGCCGTGGAATTTCGCGGCCCAACTACGGCGATCTCCCGCCCTTCTTCAACGCTCAAGGGAACAGCGCAAACCAGATCGATATCGGCAACCCGAACCTGAAACCCTCGCGGGCAAGTAATTACGATTTGTTATACGAGCAAAATTTGAAGCCCTTTGGAATGTTGCAAGCCGGATTCTTTTACAAGCAGCTGTCTCATCCGATCTATGCATCGGTGAAGACCGGAATCACGACGAACCAGTACGGAAGCCAATACAACTTCAACTCCAATGGCGGCACACAATGGGTCGTATCGCAACCAATAAACGGCAATAGTGCGCAAGTCTACGGTTTCGAGATCGCCTACCTGCAGCATTTGACCTTTCTTCCAGGCGCTCTGGGCGGGATCGGCATGTCGGCGAATTACGGGTATACACACTCTTCAACCACGGGAGTCCCTCTCAGAACCGATACGCCGCCCTTGCAACGGCAGGCGCCAAACACCTGGAACATCAGCCCGACGTACGACCGGTGGCGGATATCCGCGCGGCTGGGAATTTCACACAACGACGCGAACATCTTCAGCTACGGATACCAGAACCTGCAGGCCGACCCAACTTCTCCTACAGGAGTCTCGCCCAACCCGGTCCCCCTCGGCATCAAGGGACCGAGCGGGGACACCTACCTATATGCTCATACGCAGGTCGACGCGCAGGCAAGTTTCCGGATGTATCGCGGGCTGCAGTTGGTTGTCGCCGGATTGAATCTCACGAACGAGGTGTTCGGGTTCTACAACGGCAGCTCGATCTACCCGATTCAGCGCGAATACTACAAGACAAGCTACATGTTCGGACTGCGGTATACGATGTCGAACGAGCCCAAGTGACGATCATCTTGATGTTTGGAACCCCGCGGTGGATTGGCTGCGGGAGTTCAGAGAAACTTCAGGCTGGCTGGGTAGAGTTGCGCGAGGTCGCGTACATGAAGCGAGTTTTGCTGGCCGGTGCGCTTTGCTTTGGTCTGCTCGCGGTGGTCACCTGGGCATGGGGCGGGGATGGGAAGAGAAGCGGGAGCTCCAGCGAGGTCATGCAACCGAAGGCAGAGTCCCAGAGCGCGGATCCAGTGCTGGTGGGGGCGGGCGATATTGCGAGTTGTGATGACCTGGCGGGGGCCGAGGCTACGGCCAAGCTGATCGAGAAGATTCCCGGGACAGTGTTTGCGGCGGGCGACCTGGCTTATCCGGACGGATCGGACGAGCAGTTTGCGAAGTGCTACGCGCCGACCTGGGGACGGTTCAAAGACCGGACCCGGCCGGCGCCAGGGAACCACGAGTACCACAAGAGCGGAGCGTCGGGGTATGCGCGCTACTTTGGGGCGGCGGCAGGCGATCCCAGCAAAGCGTATTACAGCTACGAGCTTGGGACGTGGCACATCGTAGTGTTGAACAGCGAGTGCGCGGAAGTCGGAGGGTGCGATGCGGCGTCGCCACAGGGTAAGTGGCTGCGCGAGGACCTGGAGCAGCATCCCGTCGCATGCACGCTGGCGTATTTCCATAAGCCGTTGTTCAGTTCCGGAGGCAAGCATGGGAGCAATCCGGAGATGAAGCCGCTCTGGGACACGTTGTATGGCGCAGGAGCGGACGTGATCCTAAACGGACACGATCACGACTACGAGCGATTCGCGCCGCAGGATCCGGAAGGGCATGCGGATGCGAAACGCGGGATTCGAGAGTTCGTGGTGGGCTCGGGCGGCAAGAATTCTCACCGGAAGATGGGCGAGGCCAAGGCGAACAGTGAAATCCGGAACGACGACACCTTTGGAGTGTTGAAACTCACTTTGCGCCCGGCCGGGTACGACTGGGAATTCGTACCTGAGGCGGGCAAGACGTTTACCGACACGGGCAGGGGCAGCTGCCATTAGAAGCCATTTCACCATGAACCCAGGGGAAACTGCCCGCGCCCTCAGGGGCAAAGGCCCTCGACCAGGCGGGCTTGGGCCGCACGGCTTCAGAGGCCGCGGAAAAACTCCCGGGCTCGCATCAGGGCGCGTCTTCAGACGCGCCGCAACCCGCGAAAATAGACCCGGCTCGTGCCTCTTACTTGGGATGGGTTAGGGGTGGCGCAGCGTACTCGGGCAACTTTTCTTTGTTGCGGTTCGCGCGCTTCACTTCGAGTTCGTCAAACAGGATCGATGGGTTCACCATACTGTGGGGGACGTTTAGGCTCCGGTTGCTGACGTAGACGTCGTCTCCGGCGGCCACGATGTCGTTCCGCAGGGATCGGGCGTCCAGATCGCCAAATGTGGCTCCACGGACGAGTTCCTCATGTCCATCTTTCACCCAAACTTTGTATAAGAGGCGGGGCGTGCGTTGAGGAGCCAGGGTCTCAACGTAGTAGCCGTAGGGGAGTTCGCGCTGCTGGCAGAGTTCGATCAGCTTCTTCTTCAGATCCTCGCGGGAGAGGGCCTCAGACGAGCGCACGATCATATTTCCCAGGCTGGGGCCGGGATTGTTCCAGGGAATGCGAGCGCGGCCGTGGCCATTGGATTTGGGGAAGTCGCGGATGGGCTGTCGGCCGAGCAAGTAGTTCACCAACTTTCCATTCTCGATCACAGGGACGCGCACGGCCTTAACGCCTTCGTCGTCGACGTCGTAGTGACCCATGAGGGGCTGGCCATCGATAGAGGCGAGAGTGGGGTCGTCGACAACGGAAAGAAACTCGGGCAAAACGCGGGTCTTGTAGCTGGTGGACCAGGCGCCCTTGGTACGGGCGGGCTGGCCGAGATGAGGCTTGAGGCCCAGGATGTTCTGGCCGACGAAGTCGGAGAACACGTCCGAGGCGGCATCCCCGGAAAAGAGCACGGGACCGCGATAATCCTCATCGGCCAAGGGAGCGGCACGCAATTGCCTGAGGCTCTCGAGCATCTTCCGGGTGTGCGCCAGCAGGTCTTCGCCGCCCCGGAGGTCTTTGAGATCGGCGACTTCGTCGCCGTGGGAGCGTTCCAGTTCCATTCCGTCGGCGGCCTGGGTGCTGCCTGCGATGTGGAGGGAGCCCAGGATCTGGCCGTCGCGGACGACTGTGCCTTCGGAGTTCACGAAGTAGCGGTTAACCGCCTGGAACTTGAGCAAGGAATCGAAGGATTGGATTTCGGGATCGGTGGAGTAGAGCGCGGTGGCGTCCTGCAGGAGTTTCACCCAGGGGTTGGGATCGATCTCGAGTTTAACGAGCGGCCCGATCGACTGCAGGGGCTCGGCGGGAGCAAAATCGTCGACGGGCTGGTCGATGGTGAGCTGTTTAAGTTGGGCCTGTTTGGCGGTAAGTGCCTCGGTGGCGGCTTTGTAAGCTCGATCCGTGGCGCCCCAAAGCTGGTGACGAATGGCGAGGACGCCGTCGTCTACCGGGATGAGGTCGCCCACACCCTCCCCTTGTCCGAAGAAGCTGTCCTGCTTGTAGTCACCAACCCGAACCACGACCTTCAGAAAACGTAAGCGTGTGCGAACGTTGGTGCGGACCGCGCCATAAGCAGCCTCGACGCTGAACTCGTCGACGTCAACGACGCGGTAGTCGATGTAAAAGGGCGCGGACATATCTTCCAACTTCAGCTGCGCCTTGGAGCGTTGCATCTCCGCCTGCATAGCTTGCAGCACAGGGTCGTCGGAGGTTGACGGAGGCTGGGCAAACGCGCCAAGGCAGAGGTGGACCGCGGCGAAAACCAGGGTCAGCGACGAGCGCATGAAACGGCGCTTCATAACTGGCCTCCAGTCTTCACAGCAACGCCGGATCCGCTGCTTTCAAAGCCCGGTGGAGGAAGGATGGGAGGCCGGTTCAGAGAATGAGCGCGTTTCTGCACCTCGATTTCGGAGAACAACATGGCGGGGGCAGCCGCCGAGACCGGGACGCTGCCCGACTCGGCGCCGCAAATGCCATTGAATACCTCCGTCTTGTCGCCGGTGAGCAGGATGCGGTTCATCGCAGCCAGGGGCGTTCCGACAATGTCCACACCCCGCACCAGCTGGTCGGGCCGGCCGTCGGCATACACTCGCCACACCAGGATGGGCAAGACCTGAAATGATTGAGGAAGCGCTCGCTGGGTCAGGGTGAACCCACCTTCGATGTCTTCAAAATAGAGGCCGTAGGGCTTGCCCTGTTTCTTGACCTCGTCGATGAGACTCTGCCGCAACGCGTCGGTTCCAATGGTGTGGGTGGAGGTGACAATCAGGTTGCCCTGGCGGCCGACCGGCATGAGGCCGGGCTGGGAGCGCCCGTGCCCGTTGGACTGGTTAAAGTCCTTGATGGGCATGCGCGACATCAGGAAGGTTTTGAGGACTCCGTTCTTGACGACTTCCACACGACTGGCGGGCTCGCCTTCATCGTCATAGGAGTACCAGCCGCCCAGGTCGACGCCATTCAGCCGGCTCAGGGTGGGATCGTCGGTGACACTTAGGAAATCCGGCAACACCAGCTGATTGACTTTCTTGGTGAAGGTCTGGCCCTCGTTTTCCCCGCGTTGACGATGACCTTCCAGGCGATGTCCCAGGACCTCGTGGAAGAAGACGGCAGCCGAGCGGCCGGACAAGAGGGCGGGGCCGTCGAATGGTTCTGCGACAGGAGCGGCGCGGAGATCCTTAAGGTCCGACGCCATTTTCTCGATGCGCTTTGCGATTTCGGTGTCTGCGGGCAAATGATCGAGGCTTTCGGCCTGGAATGTCTCGACGCGCATCAGGTCCATACCGTCGTCGGCGCGAGTGTCGCCTTCAATCGAAAGCCTGACGGTCGCGCCGGGCGCGACGAGGCGAGTACCTTCGCTCGATACGTAGTGAAAGCGGGTGGACTGCGCGGTGAGCACGACGACCGAGGAATAGACGTACGGATACTTGCTCAAGTACGCCGAAGAGCGCCGGGCCACCTGTTCCAGTTGCGCCTTTTCCGGGGCAGGGGCCGGCTGCCGTGAGTCCTCTGCCACAAGGGATTTCTCCCGGGAGAAATCCGGCGACAGATCTTCTTCCTTGGCGTTGACCTGAGTCTTGGTCTTGATGTTGAGGTAGGCGCGCGACGCCTTGCGGTACTCGGAGTAAGTGAGCCGCCAGAGCACACGGGCGATCGCGTCGGGATCGTCGTTCAACGGCAGCGCAGCGGAGCTGATGGCGGAAGAGCGGTTCTCCTCGTGAGTGTTGTCGAGGGCGGGAGCGCCCACGCGCACAATGACATCCGCGGTGCGCCTTTCCGCGTGAGTGGAATTCATCAGACTCCCCTGCCCAGCGACCGCCAATGCGGTGGTCTGATCGTAGACCGAATAGCTGATGAAATAAGGCGCCGGATCGAGTTTTTTCAGTTCGGCTGTGGCGCGATTGAGTTCCCGCTGCATGGTGGAGAGAAGGATGTCGTTCTTCGCGGGCGCAGAAGAGGACAGGGGATGGCCGGAGACAGGAGCCCAACAAGAGGCGGTGATGCATACTACCGCAGCACTCCAAAACAAACTCTTACTCATGAACAAGCTCCGTCTCGAAGGGTTAAGCTCCCTTTCGCGAGGACTGTATGGCGAGTCATCTTAGGGGTGACTTCGGGGGAAGTCAATTTGGCAGAAAGCGCGGAGGGCCGATGAAGCCGCGGATTGCGGCGAAAACGGAAGCCGAAAAGGCAACCCGGATTTTGTGCACCAGCGGCCTTTCCTGTTCTAGTCGTCAACGCGGAAGCTACGGCGTGGGCGTTCGCGTCTCCATATCACTCAACGACCGGGTCGCGCAAAACAAAGAACCTACGCTTCAGTGACTAGCAAGACAGAACGTCTCGTTACGCAAGAGGACTGCTGATTCCGTCGTGCCGTTCCGGTGGAACACAATCCTAGTTCGCGATGCGGAACTCCACGGCTACGGTGGTCTCTACGGTCGCGGGTTGACCATTGACGAGGTAGGGTTCGTAACGCCACCAGCGCACGGCGTCCATGGCGGCGAGTGAGAGGGCTTCGGGGCCGCTCACAACCTTCAGTTGGGTCACCATACCTTCTGCATTCACCACGGCGTCGAGCACGACCGTGCCTTGCAAGCCCGCGCGGCGAGCGTTCTCGGGATAGTCGGGCATCACCTTGTGGGTGATGCGCTGCTGCATGGTCTCGGCCGGGACTTGCAGTTGCGGTTTCACGACCACGCCTTCTTTTGCCGGGACCTGTGCTTCCAGTTCCGTCCAACCTTGCTGCCAGCGCCACCATCCCAGCAGCGCGACGATCACAAGCATAGTGGCGCCAAACACGAGGACGCGGCGGAAGCTGAAAGTGGAGTTCGTGTCCCCATAGTTCTCGAGGCTCGAGAGCGGCGTGGGATTCACGGCCACGTCTTCCGAGGTGGCGGCTGACGACGTGACGCTCGGTGGAGCAGTGTAGGGCTTGGGGGCTACTAAGAGGATGTCGGCCTCGCGGCGCGTCCAGTAACGGATGGTCGACTGCTGTTCGTCGGATAAGCGCAGGAACTGGAGGCCAAAACGGCTCTCGTGCTGATAGCGCACCACGGCGGTGGCGCGCACCGGCGTGGTCATGTGCGGGAGCAGGAACTCGACGCGGACGGCCTCGCCCAGCAGAAGTTGGGAGGCGACGACCACTCCCAGCCCGCCTTCGCCGATTTCGTGGGTACGTCCGGGAATACTGTCAGGGATGCCGGAGCGCAAGACGGTGAGTGCCGCGGGTACGGCGAGCTTGTAGCGAGGCACTTTTCGCGTGGCGGCGAACTTGGGCGCGAGAGCTGGAGCGGTGCCGGCGCTCATCGGCAGGATTCCCCTTGCCGGGGCAGGTCATCCGGGGCGCTCGGGCTGAGCACCGGTTGGGGCGTCGACATGAGATGGAGCTGGCGCATGGCCGGCGCAATGGCACCTCGCGGTCAGCGTATCGTTGCATAAGCAGCGGTGCAACGTTACGGGCGTAATGCCGATCGGCTGTGCAGAGGGAGATCCTTGGGGCCAGTCGTACCGCAGGCCGACATGGGGTCCTTCGACTGCCTTCGGCTGGCACCTCACTGCAATCAGGATGACAGACCTAAATCAGTATGAGGACATGAAAGGCATGATCGGAGATAACGGGTTGGGGCTGGGCAAGGCGTTGTTCACGCGCGGCGGCGAGATCCGACTTCCCCAGGAAACTGGAGTGGAGATGGTGCTGTAGCAGGCGGTCGCGATCGACGGGCAGTGAGCCAAACGTTGCGTTCGCAATGGTCGAAGGCGGCCTTTAGATCGAGCGGATCCGCTCAAAGCAGAACGATGGTGATGCCGCGGTTGCCGCGTCCGAGGTCGGGGTCGTGCTTGAGAACCGGGTGGAGTTTCACAAGGTCCCAGGTTTGCGAGTCGGAGGCACTCCAGTTCTCGCCGAAAATGCAGCCGCGGATCGCACCCTGACCCTCGAACTCGCGCAGGCGCTTCTGGACGGCGATGCGGATGTCGCCACCGACGCCGCTGGAACCGTAGCCGTGAATCAGCTTCAACATGGTGCAGTGTTGCTGCTTGGCGGTGGCGAGTTCGCGTTCGAGCCGGGATAGGGCGTCACGGACCTGGGGCATGCCGGATTCCAGGTTGATCGTGCGGATGGATGGAGGGGCGGTTTTTGGTCGCGGTGGCATAGGAAACGGACGGCCAGGTCTTGCCTCAAAGATGGTAAGTCAGAACGGCTTCTTTCGCCCCTCCGGGGCTCGATATCATGTTCCACCACGCGAACCCACAGCTTACGCTGATGGGCTACATTCTTGCGCCCCTTCGACTCCTCCTCGGAGTTCGCTCAGGGCAGGCTGCTTCGCGGCTGGGCTGGGGCGATGCCGGGTGGCATTTCGGATCGTGAAAACGCGCTTTAGGGCGCTTTCTGCATGAGATGATCGCGCCATCCATGGGGCAAAGCTTCGACGCTGACGGCCCGGCTTAACAGTCCGGCGTCGTGGGAGTCCCCGTAGTAGAGGCGGTTGATATCGGCTACCGAGACGGCGGCGGGATCGCGGCGGACGATTTCGATGGGTGACTCGGCGGCGAGTTGGCCTTCTTCAAGGACGGCTAAGTAGAAGCCGGAGGTGTGGCTGGCGATGAAGCGCTTGATCATGTCGTCGCGGTCGAAGCGGATGGTGAGTTTGTAGCAGGGCACGCGGGGCTGCGTGACTCCGAGCAGGGCGGTGCCGATGCGCAGCTGATCCCCGATGTGGAGCGCGTCTTCCAGCAGGCCTTCGGTCGTGAGGTTCTCACCAAAGCTGCCCCAGGGGAGCTCGATTTTGGGGAGTTCGTTGCGCCAATAGGCGTAGTGTTCAGACGGGTAAGCATAGACCGCCTTGTTTGGGCCACCGTGGACGGTTAGATCGGATTGCTGGTCACCACGGAGGTTCAGCTTCTTTACGCCGACCGGGCCTTCGACCGGATGCTTGAAGATTGAGGTCGTAACTTGGGTCTGTTTCCAGATCACTTCTCTGGGCCGGCCGACGTTGACGGAGACGACTCTCATGGGGGCTGAGGATCAGATTCGGCTGGGGCGGGGTTTGATTCGAACATCGTGGTTGGGAAGAGGAGCGGGGCCTGGGCCTGTGACATATTGCCAAGCCGTGTGCCGCCTAGTACAAGCGGAACGACACTTCGATATTGACCTGCACGGCCACCGGCTGACCGTCTTTCGTCGCGGGGGCGAAGCGCCAGTTCGCGACCGCATCCAGCGCTTTCTGGTCGAGGCCCATCCCTAGTGAGCGCGCGATGCGCAGGTCGCGTGGGCGGCCGTCGGGGCCGATGATGGCCCACAGCACGACGTTTCCCTGGTATTTGGCTTTGCGGGCTTCCTCGGAGTACTCGGGGTCGGGGTCGTAAATCGGGCGTGGGGCAGAGACTCCGGCGCCTACATGGTAGATCCCGCCACCGATTCCTCCGCCACGACCCTCTCCGACTCCAGGCCCTTGCCCCGAACCAACCCCACCACCCTGGCCGCTGCCGATCCCGCCAGCGCTGCCAGTTCCGTTCGAAGGCGGGGCGAGAATCTGGGACATGGGGTCGCCGACTTGCGGGGACTGCGGCAGAACGATATCCGGTGGACCAATGACGGTCGGCTCCACCGGTAGCTTCGGATCTTCATCGCGGACGATCACGGCCGGCGGAGTCAGTTGCTCGGACGAGGACCGTGGAGCGCTTCCGTGCGAGGCTTGCATCTTTCCACGATCGCCGCCGCCCCCACCGCCATGCGACTCACTACCCGCCGGAGGCAGGAGATAGACGTCGGCGGGGATCAAGCCAGCCACGGTGCTGCGCACGGCCGCGCGGTTCTCTACCATCCACCAGCCCGAGGTGACGATCAACGCCAGGGCGGCAACATGCAGAGCAAAGGAAATGGCCAGGTGTGATCCGCGCATCGGGAATGCGACGCTTCCCGTGCTGAACAACGGGGGCACGACGGATTCACGGGACGTTCGTGGCTTCGACACGACTGGCGGCTGCGTTGCCGGGCGAACGTTCAGCATCGTGTCGAACGGTGCGTGGCTCGTTCGTTGGAGCAGGTCGGCGTGTAGACGCGCACGGAATTCGGGCCTGGGCAGATACTGCAACTCGGCGGCAATCGCGAGCAGCGGCCGGACTTGCGGGTCCCATTGATATTGATAGGGACGGAACGCCTTACCGGCGATCAGGGAGCTGATGGCTTCTTCGAGTTGATCTGCTGCGAAATTATTCATGACGGCTCCTCGCCTGGTTCCTGAGGTTCTCGATGGCCCGGAACTGCAGTTGTTTGATGGCTCCTTCGCTACGGCCAAGTTCCTGGGCGATGTCCCGAATGCTGCGCTGGTCGAGGAAGCGGCGACGGATCACGTGGCGCTGATCGTCGGGCAGCCGATCGACCAGTTGCGCAAACAGTGCCTGCCGCTCCGTCTCCTCGGGCACGCCGGCGGATTCCAACTCGTCGGCGGGAACCTCCGGCTGCCGGGCCGCACGCTGCCAGCGGTGCGCGATCAGGTGCGACGCGATGCCCAGCAGCCACGCGGCAAACGGCGTCCCTTGCCACTCGAACTTCGCCAGGCCGGCCAGAGCCTGGTGAAAAACCTCGGCAGTCAGGTCTTCCGCTTCCTCGCGGCTCGGAACGCGACGCGCCACGAAGGCGTACACCCGGTCGAAGTTGTCCTCGTACAACTCGCCGAAGCGGCTGGGATCGCGTTGCGCGGCCTCGATCAGCTGCCGCTCGTGGGCATCGGGCTCGATTGCTTTCAAAATGCGGTCTCCGGGGACGCCTTTGTTCCTGATCTCGCCTGGTTACTTATCTAATGATGCGCGGACTGAGGAAGGTTACGGTCTGCGCCGGAAATATTTTGCTGCGGAAGAGCAGCATCTTTTGAGGCTTGCTATCCTGAGCGGGCCCAATGTCCGCGCTCTCTCCTGCCGCGCTTTCGGACGCCCGCATCCTGGCGGCGTACGTCATCTTTCTGGCCAGCTACGTGGTTTTCGCGCTGGGGAAATTCCCCGGGCTGAAGATCGACCGCACCGGCGCCGCCATCATAGGCGCGGTGGGGATGGTGGCGTTTCGCGTGGTGCGTCCGGGCGAGGCGTTGCACTTTATCGACTTCTCGACCATCGTGCTGCTGTTTTCGATGATGCTGATCGTCGGGAACCTGCACCTGGTGGGCTTCTTCGAGTGGAATGCCGAGGCAGTGCTGCGCCGGCTGAAACCGCATCAGTTGCTGCCGGCGGTGGTCTTCACGTGCGGCTTCCTGTCGGCATTTTTTGTCAACGATATCGTGTGCCTAGTGATGGTGCCGTTTGTGCTGAGCATCACGCGGAGGATGCGGTTGGAGCCGCTACCCTACCTGCTGGCGGTGGCTACGGCGTCGAATATCGGGAGCGTGTCGACAATCACCGGCAATCCGCAGAACATGCTCCTTGGATCGTTCTCGGGAATTCGGTATCGCGACTTTCTGGCGCACCTGGGGCCCGTGGCAGTGGTTGGGCTTTTTGTGGACTGGGGCGTGCTGCACTGGATACACATGCGGAAAATGGATGTTCGCATCGAAGAACAGAAGGAGATTCCCCTGCCCGCGCTTGATCTTTCGCGCCTCACCAAGCCGGTGATTGTAGTGACGGCCGTGGTGGTCGGATTTTTTCTGGGCGTGGACCCGGCGCTGATGGCTGCGCTGGGAGCGGCGGTGCTTTTGATCACCCGGACGCTGGAACCGCAGAAGCTCTATAAAGAGGTCGATTGGGGGCTGCTGGTGTTCTTCGTAGGGTTGTTCCTGATCGTGGGCGGTGCCGAGAATGCCGGGATCACCGGCCGGCTGCTGGATTTCGCACGGCACTGGAATCTGCAGCGCATGGGAATCTTTACCCTGGCGGTCGCCGGACTGTGCAACATCGTCAACAACGTGCCCGCGGTGATGCTGATGAAGTCGCTGGTGCCGGGGTTCGCGAATCCGCACTCGGCGTGGCTGGTGCTGGCGATGGCGTCCACCTTGGCAGGCAACCTTACGATCACCGGGAGTGTCGCGAACATCATCGTGGTCGAAAGCGCCAAGCCCGAGGTGCAGATCGGATATCGGGACTATCTGAAAGCCGGTGTGCCGATTACCTTGATCACGCTGCTGCTGGGGTGGGCGTGGTTGACGTGGATGGGTTAGGGGACGAACCTAACCATAGGGGACACGAAGGCAGCACGAAGGACGCGCAGCACGTCCTCCTGCTAAATCTTCCCTGCCAGTGCAGGATTCGCGGTGCGAGCATCGACCTGTGGCAAACTGTCGTGCCGGATCGGAGGGCGACGATGCGAACTCTGAATATCGTGTGTGGGATGGCTGTGTTGTTGTTGACGGTGCACTTCACGCACTTTCTGCACCGCTTTCTCGTGGATCCGCCTTCGCACCCGCCTGCGTTTTGGGCGGGCATGGTGGCTGCGGCCGTGGTGTGGGGCTTCTCGTTCGTGGGGGGGTGCTTGCTGCTGCGACGAGGGCGGTGAATCGAACGAAATTGGATCTGGCAGCGCCCGTAGAAGGAACGACAAACGAGCCCGATTCTGCTTGAATTGCACGTTGGGGATCGACCATTCGTCGGCAGGGTTGCTTGACACTCGGGCACGGCGGGCGAGAAGCTAGGGCGACGGCCTTTCATCGAGCCAGCGAGCTCGGCTCTCAACCTCGAGGCGGCGGCGCTATTTCGCCGAGGACGTCAGTTGTTTCCTCCGGATTCGGCCGCACCCACAGGCAAGACCGGCATGAGTGAACATTTTCATGGAGACCCACCCCATCGCCGACAACGGGATTGTGTCTGAACCGCTCCCCACCGACTCGCCGCAGGGCGAGCGGCCGGGCACGGGAAGCACTGCGGAACCGGTGCCCGCGGCAGACCTGCGCTTCCCGGGTGAGGACGGGGGCAAGTCGCTGGCGGCCATGGCGCAGCGGGACCTGGTAGCCACGCTGCAGTTGCTGGCGGAGAGGGCGCAGTACATTACTGGCGCCACCGGCGCGGCCATCGCGCTCCGCGACAGCGGGGAAATGACGTGCCGGGCGAGCGCGGGCACATCGGCGCCGGAAGTGGGCGCGCATCTGCAGGTCGACTCCGGGCTTTCTGGGGAAAGCGTGCGCAGCATGAAAACGCTGCGCTGCGATGACGCAGCGTCGGATCCGAGGGTCAACCGCGAAAGTTGCGAGGCCTTGGGTATCGCGTCGGTCGTGGTGATGCCGCTGGTACGCGGGGATGAGGTTATCGGAGTTTTTGAGTTGTTCTCCGACAAGCCCCATATCTTCGAAGCGCGCGATATCACGGCGCTGGAGCGCATGGGCGCGATGGTCTATACCGCACTGGAGCACGCGCTCGTGGCGCTGCAGGCCAAAGCGGATGCAGAATTCGCCGTGCCGGGCAATCCAGGGGAAGGAGCAGGCGCAGCTGCGACCGGCACCGCCGGCGATGGTGAGTTCAAACCGGAGTTGGCGGCTGCGGAAGCTCCTGGCGATTATCCGCAAGCTGCGGGGGAAACCGAATCCCGAGGGGCCGGGTCCTCCGAGCCAATCGACGGGGCCGCTGCGAGCGAGACTACTGGAGTGGCATCGTATTCCGGAGTCACATTCCATATGAAGCCTCTGGCTCGGGTTCCAACCGCGACTCCTGTAGCGGAGCCGGCCGTGCCCGATGGGAACGATGCCGACGACATTCTCGGGATTGCGAGCGAGGCGGCCGCGACCAATCCCCCGGAAACGCAGGCCAGCTTGCAGGAGGAAGTTCTGGGAACAGATGTCCAGCCGCTTCTCGAGAGTTCCGACGGAATTCAGGAGACTGCGCAACCACATCTAGAGAGGGAAATGCCGGGTGCGGTCGTATCGGTGAGCGTTGACGAGCAAGCCGCGCCCGCGGCTCCGCATAGTGAAGTCTCGAGCCTGCGTCGTTGCGAGGGGTGCGGATTCCCAGTCTCGGAAGGGCGGCACTTTTGCCTCGATTGTGAGAGGAAGGCGGCGCGCGAGCAGTTGGTGGCGGCCAAGGACGCGGCTCAGGGCAACGCGCCGGCGGCAGGTAGATTTACGCTGGCGGTCGCAACGGAGACTGCGGAGGACACCGGCGCTCTACCGCAGTTTCTGCTGGGCGAACCGCAGACCCCCTCGTGGCTGGCCACTCACAAGTACACGGTGGGTGCAATCGTCGTCGCAGTGGCTGGAATCGTGATCTTCTTTTTAACCCGCTAGTTTTCCAACCCGTTCCCGCTGTGTGCCTTCCGCTTTCATCTGGTGCAGCGTTTTTCACAGGTTTATGCCCAAAATGACACTTTCTAGGAGCTTGACAAAAAAGGGCGTCCTGCTAGAGTTCGAACAAGTGCTCGATCCCACGAGCCAAAACAAGGTGCCCTGGATATGAAGAATGTGTATGAAGTACTGAGACAAAAGGAGCTGGAGCTCTCCCGCTTGGAGAAGGAAGTGGAAGCTTTGCGGGTGGTGGCTCCATTGCTCTCCCCCGACGAAGGCAAGGAGTTAGGCGTCGAGATTCCGAAGCCGACGCTGGCGACGCAGACCACGCAGCAACCGATCCGCATTCCGCAGGCGGCGGTCAACCAGAATCCGCAGCCTGCGCGCGCCGCAGGGTGGGAAGAGACCGCCAAGCGCTGGCCATGAATTTTATGCAATCGTAGTCGGCGGAAGGCTTTCGCGGCCCGGGAGAAATCCCGGGCCGTTGTGTTCTTGGGGGCGGGGATGGTGCTGTAGTGCGGCCATCATCCGCCCGCACCCGAATTGGCAAGTCCGTGGAAAATAAGTGGTATGCGCGACCGTCTCAGAATGATATACTCCCGCCAATTCATCCTCCCAACAACGCGCCATATTCGTCGTTTCTGGCCGGAACGATCTGGGCCGGGGTGTGCAGTTTTGCATCCGAGGGCTGAAAGATGAGTACGGCTGCCGCGAGAGCTCCTGAGAATCTCCTTACACGTCCGCCGGTAGGCCGGCGAGCGGGAACGCGCCGGCGGTTGGCGGTGCCGATGAACGTAACCGTGTTGCGCTCGGGTGTACCCGACGCTGTTCCGGGGCGATCCATCGACGTGTGTGCAGGCGGAGTTGGCGCCGTGCTCGCCGCCGAGTTGTTTCCGGGGGAACTGGTCGGGTTGGAGTTCGAACTCCCGCAAGCGGGATCGGTGCTGGCCAAGGCGCGGGTGTGTTACCACGATAGACTTCGTTACGGCTTGCAGTTTCTCGCGATACCTCCAGAGCAGCGGGCGATGATCGAGGACTGGGCCGCTGCGAATCAGGAACGGGGCGGGCCAGCCAGGGCGGAACCCGCGACTGTAGCAGTGCCGGATGCGCGTCCGCTGCCGCCGATGCAACGCGTGGTGGAGCCGCCTTTGCATTCCCGCAGGCCGGTCACACCGCCGCGGTCCAAAGCAGCTGCGCGTTACCTGCGGCGAAAGATTCTGATGCTGCTGATCGCGTCCGTGATTGTGGCGACCGGAGTGGGCTGGTGGAGATGGGAGCGGGCCTGGCAGGAACTGGAATCGCGGTTGCCGGGACGGACGGCCACCACATCACAGTCGCGGGTAAGCGTTCCAACCGACGAGATGCTGCGCCTGATAGTCCACAAGGTGGATCCCGTGTATCCCGACGTGGCTGGGAAGGCGAGAGTCAAAGGGTTGGCGGTTTTGGACGCCGTGGTTGGAACCGACGGGACGGTCATCAGCCTCCGGCCGGTGAGTGGTCCCGATATCCTGACTCGCGCTGCGATGGATTCGGTGCAGTGGTGGAAATTCGAACCATACCGGGTCAACGGCCAGCCGGTTGAGGCGGAGACCACGATCGCCGTGCAGTTCCAGTAAGACAGCTTGCCTCCAGATCCGTTTCCGTCACCGAAGGTAACTTTCGGTAACCACCCACTGCACAATTTTTGTTGCACTTTCACACTCCTGAAATATTCTCCTCGTATCATCTGCAGTTAGGAGGACCGGGTCCATGGGCTCAGCGCGGGTTGCGAGATCATTGCCCCTGCAAGTCGCCGCGATCTGCTACCGCAGGCGCGGACCGGTGGTGGAGTTCCTCCTGGTGAATACCAACGGCGGCAACAAGTGGACGTTCCCCAAAGGTGCGACGGAAGCCAATCTGTCGCACGCGCAGGCCGCGGAACGCGAAGCCCTGGAGGAAGCCGGCGCCACGGGCGTCATTGAGCCCAGACATTTTCATCTTTACCTGCACTCCAAGGGCGTGTTCTGGCAGCCCAACGGCGTCCAGGAATTCGTGGTTAAGGCCTTTCTCATGGAAGTAACCCGTACCCAGAAGCCAGGCGAATCCACGCGGAATCCGACGTGGTTCACTGCCGACGAAGCGCGGAAAATCCTGGCCAAGGGCCGGGAAGTAAAGTACGCAGCCGAACTGCAAGCCGTGATTGACCGCGCGCTGGAGCACATCCGCACCGTGAAACTGATCGCACCCGGCGAATCCGAGGCGCGCGGCGCCCGGGCGGCCCTGCCCTCGTAGCGTCTCCCGCCGGTTTCTCGCACCCGTGACTCAAGTAACTAGGTGTCCGCATTGTTTTGTTGGAACAATGTATGGGTGCACGGACTGGGGTCCAAGCCTTGGACCGTGGCGGAGAACTGTTGATGCCCAAGAAATCCTTTTTTGTGATGCTCCTGGTGAGCACCCTTTCGTTAACTGTTTCGGCTCAATCCCCGGTGTCTCAGCATGCATCGGCGGCACCGGCCGCGAGCGATCCTGTGAATGTCGTTCTGGCGGATGGCACTCCGATCAAGCTCGAACTCGGGGAGACGGGGTTGGGCAACGCGCGCGTGGGCGAGAACCTCGACCTGGACGTGGCCGAGGACGTGCGAGTTTCCGGCGTGGTGGTGATCTCCAAGGGCAGCACGGCCACGGGTGAAGTCACGGCTTTACGGGCTGGCCTGGGCGGCAGCCACATTGGCAAAGTGGACATCAGTCTTCGCTCGGTGACGCTTGCGGATGGACAGATTGTTCCGATCCGCTCGACCAAAGAGGCGCCGGCACACAACGACCAGGCGATGATCATTTCCAGCGGTGGACAGGACGCCACCATTGCTCCGGGGACCACCGTGACCGCATACATCAACGGCAAGCAGCCTCTGGACCTGAGCCGATTGCGCGCTGCGGGCGGCCCGACCGTCGACCTCAAGGTCAACTCGACGCCAGCAAACGCGGAGGTTTCGATTGACGGACGCTTGAACGCGAGCACGCCTTACGTATTTCACGTACACGCCGGCGACCACACCGTGGTGGTCCGGATGGCGGGCTTCCAGGCGTGGCAGAACACCGTTCATGTGGGCTCCGACGCAGTCCAGGTGGAAGTGAAGCTGGCCAAGCAGGACGGCAGCGAGCCTATGCCAGCCACCAAGGCCGCAGAACCATCGCTCGGCGACCTGGCACGCGCCGCGCGCGCCCGCAAGCCTCAGAGTGCGCCGCCTGCTTCCGATCAGAAGGACAGTTCGGCTCCTCGCGATCCGATGCAGCCGGTCACCCTGGAACAGTAAATCTAACGCGGGCGACCTCTTCCCTCTTCCCTCTTCCGCAAGCGCCGGCAACGGCACCACTCCTCCTTTCTGCGCTGGCTGCAATCATGAGACGATGAATAGGACGCCATGATTCAGCTCTCCGACGCCGGCAAGCGATTCGGCCACAAACTGCTGTTCGAGAACGTGGACTGGCTGATCACGCCACAGGACCGCATCGGCCTGGTGGGCGCGAATGGCACGGGCAAGTCCACGGTGATGAAGATCCTGGCGGGGCTGGAGACGCTCGACTACGGATCGATCACCGTCGCCAAGGGCATTTCCGCCGGATACCTGCCGCAAGACGGGCTTACCCTCACGGGCCAGACAGTTTTCGCCGAGTGCATGTCAGTGTTCGACGAACTGCGCGCAATGGAGCGAGAGATGGAAGGGCTCACGCGGAGCATGGCGGAGTTGTCGCACGAGTCTCCCAAATATTCTCAGGTGGCCGATCGCTATCACCGGCTGGAACATGAGTTCCAGACTCGGGACGGCTACGCGATTGAGGCCAAGGTCGGAACGGTGCTGGCTGGTCTTGGCTTCCGCAAGGAAGACTGGACGCGGCTGACAGACGAGTTCTCCGGGGGCTGGCAGATGCGTCTGGCCCTGGCCAAACTCCTGCTGCAGCAGCCGAACCTGTTGCTGCTCGACGAGCCCACCAACCATCTGGATCTCGAAGCCCGCAACTGGCTGGAAGAATATCTGAGCGCGTATCCGTACGCGTTCGTGCTGATCTCGCACGACCGCTACTTCCTCGACGTTACGGTGAAGAAAACGGTGGAGATCTGGAACAAGCAGGTCTTCTTCTACACCGGCAACTACGACAAGTATCTGGCCGAGAAGACCCAGCGGCGCGAGGAGCTGGAAGCCGCATACCGCAACCAGCGCGAACGCATTGAGCAGTTGGAGGCATTTATTAGCCGCTTCCGCTACCAGGCAACCAAGGCCAAGCAGGTGCAGAGCCGCATCAAGGAACTGGAGAAGATGGAGCGGATCGAGATCCCGCCGGAAGAGAAGACGATCCACTTCTCGTTCCCGCAGCCGAAGCCGAGCGGGCGAATCGTGGCCGAATTTAAGGACGTCGCGAAGAGTTACGGCCCGAAAGAAGTCTTCCGGAACGTGGATTTCATGATTGAGCGCGGAGACCGGGTCGCACTAGTGGGCGTGAACGGTGCGGGCAAGTCGACGCTCATCAAGCTGCTCGCCGGCACTGAGCCGCTGAGCGCGGGCGAATACAAGCCGGGCCACAACGTCGATACCGACTACTTCGCACAAGACCAGTACAAAGAACTCAATCAGGACGCGCGCATTCTCGACGACATCAGCGAACTTTCGCCGCGCTCCACCCAGACCGAGTTGCGCAGCCTGCTGGGATGCTTCCTGTTTCAGGCCGACGACGTGTTTAAACGCATCGGCGTGCTTTCGGGGGGTGAGCGCGGACGCTATGCCCTGCTCCGGCTGCTGCTGCACCCGGCGAACTTCCTACTGCTCGACGAACCGACCAACCACCTCGACATGCGGGCGAAAGATGTGCTGCTGGAAGCGCTGGCCGCGTACTCGGGAACGGTGGTGCTGGTCTCACACGACCGCTACTTCATTGACAAGCTGGCAACGCGGGTGTTTGAGGTTGGGGACGGGCGTGTTGAGATATATCCGGGAAACTACGAAGATTATCTCTGGCGCAAACAGGGGCGGAACGCACACGTGCCGACGCTCGCGGATGTGCCGGGGCGCGAGTCGTCACGCAAGGAATCTTCGATAGCAGCGAATGGGCACGGTGCAACGCCCACACAGTCTGGCAACGGGAACCAGGTTTTTTCCCTTGCGAGCACCGCCGACGAGTCGAAAGGCAAGCGCCTGAATCCGATCAAGCGCAAGCAGATGGAGGATCGCCTCAAGGAACTGGAAGAGGAGATCGCGCGCTCGGAGTCGGCAATCGCTCAGTGCGAGACGGCGTTGCTGACGTTCGTGAACGCGCAAGAGACCCAAAAGCAGAACCGGGAACTGGCGGCGTTGCGGGACGAAGTCGCGGACTTGATGACCGAGTGGGAGCAGGTGTCGCAGGCCCTGGAAATGGCGGACCTGGCAGATGCGAAGTGAACCATGCCGTCCTGACGTTGAGGAACGGTAGAGCTTCATCACGAAGGGCAGACACTCTAGTTTTTACCAGCTGCGAGACAACTGGATGTGGGCCGAAACCCGCCGCTGCTACGGGGTGACGGTGAAATCGACCGTGGCCGAGCTTTGTCCGCCTTGATTCATATAGATCCCGGTGCCGCCGGGATTTTTCACGTACACGAGAATTGTGTTGGCGGTCGCGATGTCCGCCGCGGTGATCGCGGCGGTCACTTTGTTGGCCGAGACGAAGGTTGTGGTGCGGGTTGTCGAATCCCAATATACGGTTGCGCCATTCACAAAATTGGAGCCCATGACGGTCAGGGTAAACGACCCGCCGCCCGCCGCCATAGTGTTGGGCATCAACTGGGTGATGGTCGGAGCGCCGGGCGCTAATGTGCCCTTTCCGTTAGAACTGTAGCCGCATCCGATGGAACAAACGGTGAGCAGAAGGAGAAAGCTAGCTTTTTTCATGACAAACCCCCGAGACGGGATGGCGCCAGAGTGTGGACAAGGGTAGTCCGGAAGGCTCGGGCGATTTGTCAGGGGGGTGTCATCTTCTGGTAAAGGAATTGTATGTATTCCGTGACCCATGCTAACCCGGGAAGAAGCGATGTAACCATGACGCGCCCAACGGCATCGGCGGAACGGCGTTTCGGCTCCTGCATCCATCAAAAGCAGATTCCTCCCCCTCCGCTTCGCTCGGGGTCGGAATGACAAGTCATTGAGTGACCAAAGACCAGAGGATGACCCTAGAAATGTGGACACCGCGTGATCAAAAATGCAATCACCAGCGGTGGTGCACTAGTGGCCGGATCTTTTCGTCGTAGATGCGCTGGAGTGCAGTCATGGATTCCGGGGTGAGCGGTGGGACGGCGGACGCCTGGCAGTTGTCGGCGACCTGGTCGGGGCGTTTGCCGCCGGGGATGGCGCAGGTGACGGCGTCGAACATCAGGATCCAGCGCAGGGCAAACTGGCTCATCGAGACGCCGACCGGCACCAGCTTGCGGATTTCTTCGACGGCATCGAGCGCTACGTTGTAGTCCACCCCCGAGAAAGTCTCGCCTACATCGAAGGATTCGCCATGACGGTTGAAGTTGCGATGGTCATCAGAAGCGAAGGTGGAGTCGCGGCGGAATTTGCCGGCGAGCAGGCCGCTGGCCAGCGGAACGCGGGCAAGGATTCCGACCTGCTTCTGCTTCGCCTGCGGGAAGAAGACTTCAGCGGGGCGCCTGCGAAAGCAGTTGAAGATGATCTGGACGGTCTGGACATTGGGATACTCGATCGCCTTAAGGCCTTCTTCGATCTTCTCAACGCTGACGCCGTAGTAGCGGATCTTGCCGGCCTTCACTTGGTCGTCGAGGATCGCGAAGATCTCCGGGCGCGAATAGAGTTCCGTCGGCGGACCATGGAGTTGCAGCAGGTCGAGCGTATCGGCGGAAAGATTGCGCAGGCTGTCTTCGATCCAGGCGGTGAGGTTCTGGCGGGTGTAGCCCTCCACGGTCTGGCGGGGCAGCCGGCGCCCGGCCTTGGTGGCGACGATGATTTCGTCTTTGCAGCTCTTCTTGAGCTGGGCGATGAGACGTTCGCTGCGGCCGCCGCCGTAGACATCAGCGGTGTCGATGAAATTCACCCCGGAGTCGACGGCCTTGTGCAGGGCCGCGAGAGCGTCTTCGTCGGAGACGTGGCCCCAGGCGCCTCCGATGGCCCAAGCGCCGAAGCTGACGTCGGAGACTTTCCATCCGGTACGGCCGAGAGAGCGGTAGTGCATTGAGTGCTTTCTCCTGGAAAGTTTCCAATATACCTGAAGCGGGTGGCTGGGTTTCAACAGTCAGTCCGGCAACGCCGATTCCTCAGGTTTGCTCCCCGCCTACGCTCGCAACGAAATGCGGTTTCGATCTATCATTCACTTCTGCGCGTGTCTCTCTTGAGTGAGGTTCCGGCATGGCCAAGATCACCAAGCTCCAAGTAAACGGGAACAACTACACGATCGACGCGGATGCAACCGCCAGCCTCTTGAGCGTGTTGCGGGATCAGCTCGACTTGACGGGAACCAAGTACGGATGTGGAGAAGGCGAGTGCGGCGCCTGCACGGTGCTCGTCGATGGGAACTGGCGGCGGTCGTGCATTACGCGCGTCGGCACCGTGGCGCAGAAAAAGATCACGACGATTGAAGGACTGGCCACGCGGGAACGGTTGCATCCGCTGCAGCAGGCGTTCCTAGATGAGGGCGCGATGCAGTGTGCGTACTGCACCTCGGGGATGATCATGACCGGGGTTGCGCTCCTGACTCAGAAACCGGATCCGTCGGCGGGCGAGATTGCCGAGTTCATGGAAGGCAACGTCTGCCGGTGTGGCACCCATCCGCGCATCGTGAATGCGATCCGGCGGGCCGCGCAGGCGATCAAGGGCGCGGGGAAGGAGCCCCGGTCATGAAAGATCTTGAGACGCTCGCCACGCAAGTGGAGCCGGAGCGCTACGAAATTACAGCTGGGCCGACGTATCGGTTTCAGGTCGACCGACGGGATTTCTTCAAGTTCCTGGGCGCAGGGATCGTCGTGCTGTGCGTGCTGAAAGACGTGGGAACCGCGCAGGAGTCGGGTGGAAACAGGCGAGGTGGTGAAGCTTTGCCCAAGGACATCGGGTCGTGGCTGCACATCGGGGAAGACGGCGTCGTCACGGTGTACACGGGCAAGGTGGAGATGGGACAGAACATCCGGACATCGCTGACGCAGGCGGTGGCGGAAGAATTGAGCGTGGCGCCCGAGAAGATTCGCATGGTCATGGGAGACACCAAGCTGACGCCATTTGACCGGGGAACGTTTGGCAGTCTTACGACTCCGGTGATGAACCTGCAGTTGCGGCGGGTGGCGGCGGCCGCACGGGATGTGCTGATCGGAGTGGCGGCGGCGCAGTGGAATGTGGACCGTAAGCAGCTGGTCGCAGCGGAAGGAAAGGTCACAGACCCGGCGGGCAAGCGGTCGGTAGAGTATGCGGCGCTCGCGAAAGGACAGTTACTCACGGCGACGCTGCCGGCGGAGGACCCTCTGATTCCTGCTGCCCAGTGGAAAGTAGCGGGGCAATCGATGCCCAAGGTCGATGGGCGGGACTTCGTGACGGGCAAACACCGGTATCCCTCGGACCAGAAAGTGCCGGACATGCTGCATGGAAAGATCGTGCGGCCCGCGGCGTTTGGGGCGACGCTGGCATCTTTGGACACGACCCGGGCCGAGCAGATTCCGGGCGTGACGGTGGTACACGATGGGAACTTCGTTGGGGTGGCGGCGCCGACAGCGGAGATCGCGGGACGCGCGGTGGCGGCGATCAAGGCGGAGTGGAAGTCCGACTCGCAGCCTTCGAACAAAGAGTTGTTCGACGTTCTGAAGAAGACTGCGAGCGAAGGTACGGACCCCACGGGAGATGCCGGGCGAGTCAGTACCGGAAATGTCGATGAGGGTATGTCCGCCGCCGAACACCGCTTGCAGCAGACGTATACGGTGTCTTATATCGCCCACACTCCGCTGGAACCGCGGGCGGCGCTGGCCCAGTGGGAGGGCGACAACGTTACGGTGTGGACGGGGACGCAGCGGCCCTTTGGCGTGCGGGCCGAACTGGCGGAGGCGTTTCACATCTCGGAGGATCAGGTTCGAGTACTGATGCCGGACACGGGATCGGGCTATGGCGGAAAGCACAGCGGGGAAACGGCGATCGAGGCGGCGCGGCTGGCGCGCGCGGCGAAGCGTCCGGTAAGAATCGTGTGGACGCGGGAAGAGGAATTCACGTGGGCGTACTTCCGTCCGGCCGGGGTGATGGAGCTGCGTGCCGGTACGCGCAAGGACGGAACCATCACCGCATGGGAACATCACAACTACAATTCCGGGTCGGCGGGGATTCGGACCTATTACGAGATTGCGAATCAGCGGATTCAGTTTCATCCGTCGAAGTCGCCATTGCGGCAGGGGTCGTATCGAGCACTAGCGGCGACCGCGAACCACTTCGCCCGTGAGTCGTTCATGGATGAACTGGCCCACGGGCTGCAGATGGATCCGCTCGAGTTCCGGCTGAAGAACATCAAGAACGACCGGCTGCGAGCCGTGTTCGAGACGAGCGCGAAGAAGTTTGGGTGGGGCGCCGCCAAGGCCGCAGGCCACGGCTTCGGCATGGGCGGCGGGTACGAGAAGCTCGGATACATCGCGACGTTCGCCGAGGTTGCGGTGAACGCGAAGTCGGGTGAAGTGAAGGTGGTGCGCGTGGTCACGGCGTTCGACTGCGGCGCTATCGTGAATCCCGACAACCTGCGCAACCAGATTGAAGGGTCTAACATCATGGGGCTGGGCGGGGCGTTGTTCGAGGCCATCGAATTCGAGAACGGGCGGATTCTAAACGGGCGGATGTCGGAGTATCGCGTGCCGCGCTTCAGCGACGTGCCGGTGCTGGAGACGGTTTTGATTGATCGCAAGGACATGCCTTCCGTGGGCGCGGGGGAATGCCCGATGGTGGGGCTGGCACCGGCGATCGCGAACGCGATTTTTGATGCGACGGGCGTGCGGCTGCGGGGGCTGCCGCTGGTACCGAATGGGCTGAAGGGCAGCTAGGCGCAAGTTCGTTCTCGGTGTGTGCGCAGGAACTTCACGGTTAAGACACTCTTTAGGGGAGAATACTAATGCGCTTGTATACGAAAGCAGAATGCGAGGAATGGCTTCGCGACCGAGAACGCCCGAAACCGGATGTGATTCCCGAAGTCCAAACGGAGCGATTCGACTACCCAAAAGAGCCTCATCGCATTTTCTATATGGCTCATTGGATCGCGAAGTCGTTAACGTTTCGACAACCAACGCTTCTCTGGATGACGGAATGGGGTATCTGGCCGAGCAGCGAGAATTGGCATTTGTATTACACATTAAGGCACAGATACAGTGACCACCGATTGCTTCATGAAGCTCCAGGGCACCTTTTCTTGGAATACGAATCGGAAGATCTCGCGTCGTTTCTACAAGTCGCAATGTTGAACGGGTGGGGCGGTTACATTTTGACCCATGCTAACTATGTGAACGCGTTCTTTAGCCATGATGAGTACATCGATTTCTTCGCCAAACCGGACGGCAATCTCGCAGACATTCGCGAGGAATTTGGAGCTAGCAAACAGGATCGTTTGCGTGTTCGAGAGTAAATTGGCACAATCTCAGACCCACCGCAAGTGAAACTGCCCCGCGTAGTTGGCGTACAATCCCCCTTACACCAACAACCTATATGCCCCTCGCTGAGTCTGTCGAAGGCGTGCGCTAAACCGCTTGTAAAATCCCCACTTACATCGACGAAACATTACCTCGGTCATCTTACTTACCCAACCGCAAACCCAAGACAATGAGGAGGACTTCGATGTGGGGATGTCGTAGTGTGCTGTCGGACAAAAATCGCTTGCCTGCGAGCCGCCTTCCGCGCGTTGCGGATTGGTGCTGTGGCGGCGTTGTCCCTCGCGATCCCGGTTTTGCTCACCGCACAATCGACTGACACAGAACGGCCGGTTCCGGTCCTAACCGGAAGCCTTGGGTTCTTCACCAATGGATGGAACGGGCAGACGCAGCTTGAACCGGTGGCTACACCGGTCCTGTTGGTGCCGCTCGGAGAACGCTGGCTGATCGAATCGCGGGGCGAGTTCGAGGGAGACTTCCAGCGGCCGGCCGGAGGTGGAGCCTTCGGCGGAACCGTGACCAAGGAAGTCGACTATGCTCAGGTGGACTTCATCGCGAACGCCAACGTCACAGTGACTGTGGGCCGCTTTCTGACGCCGTTCGGGATGTACAACGAGCGGATGTATCCGATCTGGATTCGCGACCTGCAGCCAACCCCTTTGATTTTTCCCATCGCAACAGGATCGAGCGACGGCGTGATGCTGCGGGGCGGGATTCCCGCCAGCAACAAGATCAACGTGAACTACGCGGTGTACTTCTCCACCTTGAGCACGATCAACAAGCTCGACTCGGACCGTTTGACGGGGGCGCGCATTGGTTTCTTTCTGCCGGGGCCGCGAGTCGAGATCGGTGCGTCGTTTCAACAACACCTGCAAGAAGAGCGGTCGCGGTCGGTGGGAGTGCATTTCGCGTGGCAACCCAATCGAGTTCCGCTGAATTTGCGGTCGGAGTATGCGTGGTCGGGCAGCCAGGGCAGCGGGTACTGGATCGAGGCAGCGTACCGGCTGAGCCAGGCCCAACGCTGGCAGCGAGTACTGCGCCACACGGAAGTGGTGGGACGCGGGCAGCAGTACCTTGCGGGTGAGTTGACGGCCAGTGACGCCGCCGGGTACGGGTTACCCACCGTAAACGCGCGCCAGGCTGACCTGGGCCTGAACTACTACTTCAGCGACGGGTTGAAAGCCACGGGCAGCTACGGGCGCCGCTTCAGCGTTTCCGGGGACGTCGATCTGTGGACGGTCGGGATCGCGTATCGCTTCGCGCTTCCGCTGGGGAGGACGCAATGAACGGGAAGGCGGCTTTCGTGGGCCTGCTGATGTTGGGATTTTTGTTTGCCAAGGCGGCGGCGCGACAGCCCGAGGGCAGCGGCGTACCGCCCGCCAAGTCGGGAGCGTCGGTGCAGGTGTTCAAGACGGAGGATGACTTTCGGACTGAGGGCGAGAAGCGATTTCGGGCGAACTGCGGGCGGTGCCATCAGTCTCCGCACAAATTCAATCCGCGCATGATGCTGACCATCGAGCGGCACATGCGAGTTCGCGCGCTGGTCACGGATGAAGATATGCGCCTGATCGTGCGCTACCTGTCGCAATGATGGTGTTGTCGCAGCGATGGAGCAGGAGGCGGACGACTGCACGGTTGAGTGTGCGGACGGCCCTGCTGCTGGTTGGCCTTCTTGCACCACTGCGGGCGTCGGCTCAAGTCCGGGTAATCGAGGTGCTGGCCGACAAGGACAGCCGCTACAAGATCGCCGGGCAACGCACGCCTTCGATCGAGGTTAAGGCGGGCGAGGCGATCCTTCTCAGGGTCACTGCGAAGCGGGCGAAATCGTGGAACCGGGATGGGTCGATTCACGGGTTTTCCCTGCTGCGGGCCAGCGACCGGTCAAAAGTGGCCGGGTGGGACTTGCTGTTGAGGCCGGGGTCGCAGGAGTTTCCGCTCACCGCCCCGGCGGAACCGGGCGAGTACGTGGTGGTGTGCACCGTGGTCTGCAGTGAGGACCACGAGGGCATGAATATGAAATTCGTGGTGGTGCCATAAAAGGAGTTCTAGATGAAGAGAATTCTGATGGGGGTAGCCGGGCTGGTGTTGTGCATCGCCGGGCTATCGTTTGCGGGAGATGACGACGTTCGGACCTATCACGGCGAGGTCGCCGACAGCCAGTGCGCGTTGAATGTGCATTCGCTCACGCACTCACACCAGGAAATGCTGAAGTCGAAATCGATGGGCGGGGATTCCGCGTCGTGCGCGCGGTACTGCACCACGTACCTGGGCGGAACTTTTGTGCTTTCGGTCAAGAAGGATATCTACCACTTGGATGATCAGGATGCCGTGCGGCGGTTTGCGGGCCGGAGGGTCAAGGTCAGCGGCACTTTGGACCCGAAAAGCAAGGTGATTCACGTGGTGAACGTCGAGGCCGAGGAGTAGGGAACGGGGGCGAAACCCGCTCCGGGCGGGGCTTTCCCGGGAGTGGCCTTTTCCCGGCAGCGAGCGTACAGGCTCTTCCGTAACCTGCCCCGTGAGTTGCTCCCGTGCGATAGTCAGCATGGCCGCGCAGGTGGCCGCAAGTACTTAAAGACCCGCCGCTGGACGGGCGCTGCCTCGAGGGCGCCGGCGGGATTCAGGAAGGTCGGGACCCATGTTGCAACCACCAGAGAACAAGAATGCGACGCAATACGCGTCCAACCCCAATACCTACACGCCGGTGAAGACCTCGAGCGCCCCCATCGAACAGGCGAGCATCGGCCGGTCGCTGGTCATCAAGGGTGAAGTCAGCGGCGGCGAGTCGCTTTACATCGACGGCCGCATTGAGGGCACCATCAACATTCCGGAGCACCGGGTCACCATCGGGCGCAACGGGGTAGTCACGGCGGACGTGAACGCCCGTGAAGTCGTCATCATGGGCAAGGTGAACGGCAACGTGATTTGCAGCGACCGGCTGGACATTCGCAGCGAAGGCTCGGTAACCGGCGACGTGGTTACGCAGCGCATCAGCGTGGAAGACGGTGCGAACCTGCGGGGCAGCGTCCAGGTGCAGGCCAGCGAGCAGAAGAAACCTCAGCCGCAGCAGGCCAAGCCGGCTGAAGGGCCGAAGCCGGTGGTCAGCGAAGCACCGAAGGCCGCGGCAGCCGCAGCGGGGATGTAAGGTTCGAACGAAGATCGACGGCGAACGGAAGAAGGGCACGAGACACTCGTGCCCTTTTGCCTTGATTACTTCTTTTCCGGGGCGGGCTTCAGGTCGAGCGAGGCGGAGTTCATGCAATAGCGCAGTCCGGTGGGGGCCGGACCATCCTCGAATACGTGCCCCAGGTGGGCTCCGCAGTGGGCGCAGCGGGCTTCTACTCGGGTCATGCCGTGGCTGCTGTCAACATGCTCCTCAACGTTGGCGCCGTCGACCGGCGCCCAGAAGCTAGGCCAGCCGCTGCCGGAGTCATACTTGGCTTCTGAAGTGAATAGGGGTGTGCCGCAGCCTACGCAGTGATAGGTGCCGGGTTCCTTCGTCTTCCAATACTTGCCCGTGAAGGCCCGCTCGGTGCCGGCTTCGCGGGTAACGTGGTACTGCTCGGGCGTCAACTGCTCACGCCATTCTTGCTCTGTCCTGGTAACTCTCTCTACGGTCTTTTCCGACATATCAACGGACCTTTCTGATCGCGGATGGATCCTTTGATTCGATTCGCAGAATGGCCGAAAGTTACAGGCGCGCCAGTGGCAGCAAGTTATTTCGGGGCGACGCGGCTTCTTCGAATCGCATCCAGGACGACCACGCTGCTGATAGCGAAGCAACCCACCGCGGTGAGGGCCATCACCTGGGAGAGGTTGGAGCTGAGCCGCAGGCGGTCGGCAAACAGGGCGCCCAGGGCACAGACGATTCCAACCACATTCAGCCAGCGCGGCGCGCGCACGTTAACGGGAGAGTCGGGGCGCAGGCGAACCTGAAGCAAGACCGCGACCAACCCGATCGCCGCCAGGACCATCACGGCCACGGGGCTGTGAAAAGCAGTCCTGCCGGCGTAGATCACAACCAAAGCGATGGCAAAGAGCAGGAAGCCGGAAGCGATTACGGTCCAGCGTCGGGACGAGTTGGGCGAATTTTCCGGCAATCGAAGGGTGGCCGGGTAGCGGCGCACCCCATTGTAGACAGACTGGGGCGGAGTTGCGAGGGGGGTGGTGTTTTCTTACAGGGGAAGAACTCCAGAGGCGGACTCATGAAGGCGAGGGCGGGGACGCCCTCGCGACAGCCGGCAAGATGCCGGCGCTACAAAGGAACTGCGCGTATGGGCGCGTGACGACAGGGCCGACCGAAGGCCGTTCTACGCAGGCGCTGCGGGAAGCCACTCGGCGGGGCGGTGGTCGCCGTGGTTGACGGCGTAGAGGACGAGTTCCACCCGAGTGGAGATGCCCAGCTTGTCGAAAATCCGGAAGAGATATTTCTTGACGGTGTGTTCGCTGAGCCCGAGTTCGCCAGCAATGTCGCGGTTCGACAGGCCTTCGGCGACCAGGGCGACGACCTGCTCCTCGCGCGGGGTCAGGAGGGTGCTGCCCTGCACGTTCACAACCCGGAGCGAAGGCACCTGGGAGACCAGATCGACCAGGTAATCGATCTGTTCCGCGGAAGCCCAGATCTGGCGGCGATGGACGACCTGAATGCACTTGCACAGAGTGCGGAATGGAGACTCGGTGAAGGAGAACAGACCCCGGGCTCCGGAGCGGAATGCGTTCACGACCAGGTCCCGGTCGAAGGACTCCAACAGCAGGACCTTGGGCACACGCGGGTGCGAGATGTGGAGCCGGCGGAGCAGGGTCATGTCCTGTCCGGGGCCGCCTTGGGTGTTGGCAGCGAGCAGGAGCACGTCGACCGGCGAGTCCTGCAAGGTCGCCAGAATGATGTCGACGTCGAGAGGGCACGATGCCATCTTGAACTCGGAGTGGCGGCGCATCGCGCTGGTGAGTAGTTGGACCTGAATCTGGCTGGAATCGGCGAGGAGGACTTCGATTGGGTCGTTCGGGGCTGGCTTTGGCTTCATGGCGTGCTCGGCGTGCGGTTTTCGCACGGTGAGTGTGATTGTAGGAACGTGTGGGGCAGATGTCATGTTCAGTTGTCACCGATTTCAGTGACCGCGCCCATACCAATAGGGTGGGAAGGAGTTGTGGACAATTCGGCTGGACGGAGGACGGTTTCACGGCTGGATGAAGATGCGGAAGAACGCGAAACCGCTGGAAGAGAGTCACTTGAAGGCGCGGCGGACGATGGAGCCTATGCGAGTAAGTGGCGCCCGGTATCAGGCGGCAAGTCTACTTTCGTACACGAGAAAGGGGTAGGCAGTGGTCGTCTGGGGGCAGGGGCTGGGGTTGACCCGGTGTTCGCGGTCCGTTCCTTGACTGGCGGCTCGTTCCGACCGCCTTCGCGTCGGGCAAGCCGCGTAGACGAACGCGGAGCGGCTAGCTACCGGGGTGGGCAACACGTTCTGAGTCTTGCTGCAAATGGCGGCTTCCCGTACCTTGCACGAGTACGACAGCGAAAATCGAGTGCAGTAACGCAATGAAGCCCTCATCCTCATATCTGCTCGCGGTTTTCGCTGTGCTCTTTCTACAGCCAGTGTTCGAGGTCGCGACTGCCCAGGAATCAGGGTCGAACCGGGGGGTTCAACATAAGCCTGTAACTCCGGAGCAAGCTAGTCCGGAGAAGTTTGGGCAAGCGACTTCTCAACCCGATGGAGCGGATGGCACGGGAAACCCAGTGCTCGGAAGGGAACGCCGTCCGCTCTACCGGTTAAGCAAGAGCGATATCGTCGAGATCAGCTTCGCGTTCGCACCCGAGTTCAACCAGACTGTCACGGTACAACCCGATGGCTACATCACTTTGAAAGATGCCGGGCACCTGGTGGCGGAAGGCCTTACGGCTGCAGAGTTGGAGCGGGCGGTCGAGGCGGCGTATTCAGTCACTCTGCACGATCCCCAGGTGACGGCTGCTTTGAAGGATTTCGAACACCCGTATTTCATCGCTTCGGGCGAAGTAGCGCGGCCGGGAAAGTACGAGCTGCGGGGGAGCACAACGATCGCGGCGGCGGTGGCCGTGGCTGGCGGGTTCACGCAGCAAGCCAAGCATTCGCAGGTGGTGCTGTTCCGGCGAGTGTCTGGGGAGCTGATGGAGGCGCGAGTTCTGAACGTCAAACGCATGTTGAATGACCACGATCTAAACGAAGACGTTCCCATGCAGCCGGGAGACTACGTATTTGTCCCGCGCAGCGCAATTTCGAAGATCATGCGTTTTGTTCCCGCAACAAGCATGGGCGTGTATTCGAGCGCCCCGAAGTTCTGACCCGGCAGGCACGCACCGGATCGTAAGAAGCAGCGATTGCATATGCCGGATGACAGAGTTGTGAGCGGCCAGCGGGTTCCGGAACCACCCTCCCCCACGATGCGCGATGTGCTGGCGGTACTGTTCCGCCAGCGGCTTGTCGTTCTAAGCACGTTCCTGGCGGTGCTCGCGGGCACGCTGCTTTACGGGTGCTTGGCGCCTTCGTACCAGGCGCACATGAAGCTGCTCCTGCGGCGGGGGCGGATCGATCCGGTAGTGACCTCGGAACAGAGTCCTCCGGTCGAAATGGCCCGGCCAGAAATCAGCGAGGAAGAGCTGAACTCGGAAGTGGAATTGCTGCGGGACGAGTCCCTGCTGAGGAAGGTAGTCGAGATCAATGGGCTGTCACGGAGCGATCCATTGCGGTGGCTGTCCCTGAGGGACGACTCGCCTGAGATTCGGGCTGCTCGCGCGGTGCGGCGACTGGCGGGCCGGTTGAAAACCGAACCGGTTCGCAAGTCGAACCTGATCAGGCTGAGCTACGAAGCGTCAGACCCGGCGCAGGCAGCGCGCGTTCTGGGCACGCTGGCCAGGCTGTACGTGGAGAAACATACGGAAGTACACCGTCCGGCAGGAGAACTACCCTTTTTCGAGCAGCAGACTGAGCGGTCGCGCGGGCGACTGGACGAGGCCGAGTCGCAATTGCTGGGCTTCTCCAGCGAGCAGGGAGTGGTTTCAGCGGCGCTCGAGAGGGATCTTGCCCTGCAGCGAGTCGGCGAGTTTGAAAGCAGCCACCAGCAGGCATACGTTGCGATCCTGGAGACGATTCACAGGATTCGAGCCCTGGAGAGCAAACTGGCGTCGTTGCCGGAACGCAGCACGGCGCAGGTGCGGACTTCGGACAATCCCCAGCTGCAGGAGGTTCTCAAGGGCAGGCTGCTAGAGCTGGAGCTGAAGCGAACCGAACTGCTGACGAAATATGAGCCGTCGTACCGGCTGGTAAGGGAGGTCGAGGAACAGATCGCGCAGACGAGAGGGGCAATCGCGACGGAGGAACTGAGGCCGATCCGCGAGGAGACGACAGAAAAGGATCCGAACTACGAGTGGGCGAAAGCGGAACTGGACAAGGCGCAGATCGAGCTGAGCACGGTGGAGGCGAGGGAGAGGGGCGTTGCGACCCAACTGGCGGCGTCGCGGACGCAGGCGCAACGGCTGGGCCAAGACTGGGTCCGGCAACAAGACCTGTTGCGTGGCATGAAGACGGCGGAAGAAAACTACCTTCTCTACGCAAGCAAAAGCGAGGAGGCAAGGATCGGTGACGCTCTGGACGAACGCGGCATCGTGAACGTCGCGATTGCAGAAGCGCCGGTGGCCCCGGTACTTCCCAAGCATTCCGTCTGGGCGTTCCTGCTGATCGGTATCGCCGCAGGCGCGACCACGAGCACCGGGTTGGCGTTTGCGGTGGACTATCTGGACCCGGCTTTCCGGACGCCGGATGAGGTGGCGATGTACCTGAACGCGCCGGTGTTGGCGTCGCTGCCGCGAGAGGCCGCATGAACTGGAACGTCCGAGCGGTGGGGTGGGAAACTTGAGCGCGACCCTGAGCATCTTGCGTGGCGTTGCGGCGAACGAGGCTGCAGTTGAGGCCGAGATAGTTCGCAACGCGCCGTCCAGGAACCGTGAGACAACATGGGATGCGGAGGATTTCGCGCGAGAGCAAATTCGCGGCCTGGTGCGGAAGGTGTTTTTCCCGGGATGGCCGCAGCCCGCGCGGCAGGTTGTTTTCAGCGGCGCAGATCCAGAGATGGATGTGAGCGGATTGTGCGTGAAGACAGCGCAAGCATTGGCCGCCGACAACGCGGGAAAGGTGTGCCTGGTGGAGGCGGACTTTCGCTCACGAGCGTTGGACCAGAGTTATGGGAGGACAAGCACCGACGGCGGTGACTGTTCGGGAACGGCCGGGGCGATGCGGAAGTCCTCCCCCCAGATTTCGGACAATTTGTGGCTGGTCTCCGCCGATGTGTTTTTGGGCTCGGCGGAGAATGCGCATTCGGCGCCGTGGCTGCGCAGCCGCCTGGGAGAGTTGCGGCGCGCGTTCGACTATGCGGTAGTCCACGCGGCCCCGGTCTCGGGGCCGGGCGGGACGGCGCTCTTGGCCCACCTTACAGATGGGCTTGTCTTAGGGCTGGAAGCCCACCGCACGCGCCGACTGGCAGCCAGGAAAGTGAAAGAGCACCTTGAGGCGGTCAATGTGCGGGTACTGGGGATCGTGTTGAGCGAGAGGAGATTCCCGATCCCGGAGAGATTGTACCGGCGGCTGTAGAGGCGTTATTGCCCGCGCTCGAAAGCGCTGAGCAAGAAGTCTGCTACGGCGCCCCTACGAACGACTTGATACAGACGCGGCTCGCCGCGCCTGAGTCAGGGTAAGCCTAGCCTCTCCTCTGAGCGATGCCCTGATACGAACTGGAAGTTGTTGGCAGTCGCCGGGCGATTTGTGGAAAACCAACCCAAAATCCAGATGGGACTCGATGGGCGGAGCCACGCATGCCAGCAGGGACAGATTCGTGGCCTCTGAGGCGAAGGCTTTGCGGCGCCCTGAATGGTGGTACGCGATTGAGATCCGCCACCGGTTCGAGAGGTGCGTGGTGCAGCAACTCTCGCGGAACGGCCTTGAGACCTTCCTGCCGGAGCGCGAAGAAGTGCATCGCTGGAGCGATCGCAAGAAGACCGTGAAGATCCCTCTGTTCCCAGGGTATGCGTTTGTGCGCCTGAACGGTTCACGAGCGACGCGGCTGCGCGTGCTGCAAACGGCGGGAGTGCTTGGATTGGTAAGCGCCCTGGGCGAGGCCGTCCCCATACCCGCGGAACAGATCGAGCATCTCCGGCGACTCCTGCAACAAAAGGTGCTGTGCTCGCTCCATGCTTTTCTGAAGTCGGGCCAGCGGGTGCGCGTGCGCGGGGGATGCCTGGATGGGGTGGAGG
>Ga0209698_10000822_pt1 | contig 35853 bp, 36 predicted proteins | sample LitLauG_LLR_2012_FD_187203 | JGI IMG/M metagenome (GOLD analysis project Ga0209698, IMG submission 187203) | Freshwater sediment microbial communities from Pennsylvania, USA - Little Laurel Run_MetaG_LLR_2012 (SPAdes) (version 2) | ecosystem: Environmental > Aquatic > Freshwater > Creek >... | reverse complement strand
CATTCCCGCGGCGCGCAGCACCGACAGTTCGGCGCTGGGCGTCGCGGGCGAGATCCTGGGCGACACGCCCAATGGCCGGCTGCATCACGAACTCGTGGAATCGGGCCTGGCGTCCGACGTCTTTGTCGAGCAGATGGCCCTCTACGATCCGGGCGTCATGATCTTCGGTGCCCGCGTCAAGCCCGGCGATTCGCTGGAAAAGGCCCGCGACCGCCTGATCGAGGTCGTCGAGAACACCTTTGCGCAGACGGCTCCCACGGATGCCGAAATCCAGCGCGTGCGCAGCGACCAGGAAACGGCTGCCGAACGCGCGCTTGCCGATCCGCAGGATTTCGCGATTGCGCTGTCCGAATCCATCGCCCAGGGCGACTGGCGTCTGTTCTTCGTCGACCGCGACGCAACGCTCAAGGCCACCGCGGCCGAGGTCGGCGCGGCTGCACAGCGGTATTTCCGGCGCGACAATCGCACGGTCGGATTGTTCATTCCCGAGGATCATCCCCAGCGAGCCGAAATCCCGGCGCCGCTGCCGGTCGATACCATGCTGGCCGGCTTCACGCCGCGCGCCACCATCGCCGCGGGCGAGAACTTCGAGCCCACGCAGGAAAACATCGACGCCCGCACCAGCCGCGTCGTGATCGGCAACCTGAAGCTCGCGCTGCTCCCCAAGAAGACCAAAGGGGAAACCGTCAACGTCGCCATGAATTTCCAGTTCGGCGACCTCGCCAGCCTGCAAGGCAAGTCGGCGGCGCGCGATCTGGCCAGCGCGATGCTGGGGCGCGGTACCGCGCAGCTCACGCGCCAGCAGATTGCCGATGCGATGACCCGCCTGAAAATGACCGGCGACCTGCTCGACTTCCAGACCACCCGCGCCAATCTTGCCGACTGCCTCCAGCTTTCGTATACCGTCCTGCACGAAGCCAGCTTCCCGGCCACCGAGTTCAACCAGCTCAAGCGTGAACTGCTGACCGGTCTGCAGGCCAAGCTGAGCGATCCGGGTGAACTGGCGCGCGATGCGGTGCAGTCGCATTTCGATTCCTATGCGCCCGGAGACCCGCGCCATTATCTCTCGCTCAAGGAACGCATCGCCGCCGTGGAGGCCGTCTCGCTCGACGACGTCAAGGCGTTCTTCGATGCATTCTGGGGAACGGCGCGCGGGCAGATTGCCATCGTTGGCGACTTCGATGCCGCAGCTGCCGAGGCACGCATCCGGACGCTGTACCCCGCCTGGGTTTCCAAGGCGCCGTACGCCGAGGTGCTGCGCGAGCCGCGCAATGTGGCGGCAACCCGCATTTTCATCGATACGCCTGACAAGGAAAACGCGGTCTACCGCGCCAGGCTGCCGCTGGAACTGCGCGATGACGATCCCGATGCGCCGGCACTCATGCTGGCCAACGAGATCATCGGCGGTGGATCGGGCCTGCACAGCCGGCTGGTCGACCGGATCCGGCAAAGGGACGGCTTGTCCTATGGCATCGGATCCGGGCTGCAGGTGGGCGGCCATGATCGTGCCGCCGCATGGGGCATCGGCGCCATAGCGGCGCCGCAAAACATCGACAAGGTGGAATCGGCCACGCGTGACGAACTCGAACGGCTGCGAAAGAACGGGTTCGACCGGGCGGAAGTCGAAGACGCACGTCGCGGCGCACTTGAGGAGCGGCGCATGGCGCGATCCGACGATGCGACCCTGGCTGCCGGTTGGGTCGCGAACCTGGACCTGGGGCGCACATTCGCCTTCAGCCGCCAGCTTGAAGATCGCGTGCGCGCGCTCACCGTGCCGCAGCTCAACGAGGCCGTGCGGCGCTATCTCGATCCCGCGCGGCTTACCGTGGTGGTGGCGGGCGATGCGAAGAAGGGCGCCCAATGACGAAGCACGAAGCCGGCGCGGCGCGGCGCGCGGACCGGCATGCGGCTGCCGGGAACGCCGCGCAATGAGCGGCGACTCGCTGCTGGGCCGGCGCGTGCCGCGGCGCGCCGACAGAATCTTCGTACGTGTCGGTGGCTGGGAACAGCTGCGCGAGGCCGCAAGCGCCGTCCGATTGCCCGTTTTCGTGCAAGAGCAGGGCATACCGGTTGCCCTGGAGCTCGATGGCCGCGATGCCGCGGCAACCCACGCGGTGGCGTTTGATCCGGCCGGCCGGCCGTTGGCAACCGGGCGCCTCCTTGCTGACGCGCAGATCGGGCGCATGGCCGTGCTGGCGGCCCATCGGGGCAAGGGCCTGGGCGTGAGCATCCTGCGTGCGCTGGTGGCCATCGCGGCCGTGCGCGGCACGCGCGAGCTGCGGCTGCACGCGCAAATCAGTGCGATCGGGTTTTACCTGCGCGAGGGATTTTCCATCGAAGGCGAGCCCTATGAGGAAGCCGGTATTGCGCACCAGACCATGGTGCGGCTGCTGAGCGCCTGACTTAGCCGCGTTCGCCGTGGGGCGGGGGCTCGAGCAGGGGAGTGCGGTAGCCGGTGCCGTCGATGACGAACTCGAAACGGCGGTCGACGTAGTCCTGTGGTGTATCGGTAGCGAAGGTGCGCTCCAGAAAATTGACGGTTCCGTCACGGCGCACGGTGAGTATGGTGGTGGCGCGCGTGCCATAACCCTTGGCCCGAATCTGGATCGCCGATAGCGCCCGCTCCCAGTCAAGCGGAACCCCGGTATTGGGCAGTTCGGAGTCGCGCGCAATTTCCCGGCTGGCCATCAACCGCAGAAGGGAATCGGTATCGACCTTGCTGGCTACCTGGCACGCGAAACCGGCCACGCCACGCGCCATCTTGGGCCAAGGCGTATCGAGCTGGGCATTGGAGAGGCCATAGATGCCCGGCGCAAGGGCGCGGGGATCGGTCAGGCCGGTTGGCGTGCGATTGCTGGTGTAGAGGAGCTGCGCATCCATGCCGCGCGCCGGTACCGGCAGGGCTTCGCCCACCAGGAGGTTGTAGCCATTGAAGCTTGCGGCAGAGCGCGCGCTTTCGCTGATCCAGCCGCTTATGGGCGCCGCGCTCTGCAGCGCCGACAGGACAAGCAGGCCGCGCGACGGCGCATGCGCGTTGCGTTCGTCTGGCGCGCGCACATTGGTGAGCATGGCAACGCGGCCACGCCGGTTGATGCCCAGCCATGTTCCGCCGGCTTCCTCGTCACGACCGCCGAGGAGGGACACCGCCTGGCCCCACCACGCGGCCGGGCGGGTTCGCCGCGCATAGAACTCATCGCGATTGGCCGCGATGACCAACGGATAGTCCGGATGCGACTGCCAGGCGACGAGGATCAGGCACATGCAATTTTGCTGGATAGTGGGACCATCGGCGAACGCTAACCCAAACCGCAGCTTCTGTCGAATCGCGCAAGGCGAGCAGGCGACGCAAACGCGATGCGCATGCCGCGCGCGGCCATGTCAATGCGCGCCAGGTCCTCGCGCATTCACGCCGTGGGGTCAAAGAGCCCGTACGGCAGGGCCCGCACCTGCAGCGGCACCGCGCTGGCGCTACCGGCGTGCAAGCTTGCGCCTTCGACCCGGTCGGTGGGGCACTCGAAAAGCAGATCCCACCCGCCTGCCGGAGCACCCGCTGCCAGGACTATGCGCCCTACGGGCTCGGCAGTGCCTGCCAGAAAAATGTCGGGTTCCGCGCCGATGCTCGCGGCATGCGCGAGAAACATCCGCCGGCGCAGCTTGCCCAGGTATTGACTGCGCGCCACTACTTCCTGTCCCGGGTAGCACCCCTTGCGGAAATTGACGCCTCCCAGAACTTCCAGGTTGACGGCCTGCGGGACGAAAAGCTCCTGCGTCGCACCCACGATTGCCGGCACCGCGGCATCGACCTGTGCCCACCACCAGAGTTCAGGGCCGACCCGCGCAAGGCCGGCCAGCAGCGCGAGCCAGTGGGCCTCCCGCTCGGCCCGCACCAGCAGCAGCAGGCGTTCCGGGCAATTGGCGCCTGCCGGCAGGCGCATAAGTCGCTCGTCCAAATCGAGGGTGCGGCAGTCGCCAGCCTGCAGCGGAACGTCGAGGCCGGCAGCCGCCAGTACGGCGCTGCCGCCCTTGCCCAAAACGCCCAGCACCCTCCATTGCGCCGTCACGTCTCGTATCACCACCTTGGAGCGCAGCACAAACATGCTCAGCCGCCGCTGCAGGGCCGGCGCGATGCCGGCGGGCAGCAGCATGCGTACTTCGGCACCCTGGCGCCAGCAATCGAATATGGCCAGCAGGCGCCCCTTGGCCGTGCAGTAGCCGCCCAGCTGCGCGTGATTGTCCGCCAGCCCGGCGATATCGATCGTGACCTGTCCGTGCAGGAAGGCCAGGGCGTCGGCGCCTTCAACGGCCAGCAGGCCCAGTTCTGCTACCTGCGCCAGTACGGGTCCTGCGCGGTACGCCGCCTTGTCGCTGTCACCGGGCATCCAGCGCGGCGCTGCCATCAGTGCCGGGCTTGCGCCACCCGACGGATCAGGTTCTGCGGCAACGGAACTTGCGGTCATCGTGGTTACGGAATTTCCGGGAATCGGGCGGGACCCATGGTAGACCCATTATAGAAAGCTGCCGGGTGCCGGACTGTCATCGATCCCTTGCCATGCCGCGTCCGCGCTGGCGGGCGGCAGTGCAGGGTCGTGGCATGGCAAGATTGCAATATAAACAATGCGCGATCCGGGACGGTGTTCGCAGATACCTGCTGGCGGCACAAATAATTATCTTGCCCTCCAAAATCTCCCTCGGCCGAGTAGCGCTCTACGCCTTTGTGGCAACGGCAGCGCTTGCCGGGCTGGCAGCGGCCGCAGCCTGGTATGAGCTCGAGCGGCCGCTGGCCATTGCCGCGGGCCAGGCGGAGGTGCGAATCGCCAGCGGCGCGACGGCACGAACCATCGCGCGCCAGCTGCGCGATTCGGGAATTCCTTTGCAGTCGTGGGAATTCGTTGCCGCCGCCACCCTCACGCATGCCACGCGCTCGCTGCGGCCCGGCCGTTATCGCATCGAAGGCACCACCAGCGTCCTGGCGCTTGTGAAAAAATTCCGCCGCGGAGAATTCGAGCGCGAACAACTTACCATCGTCGAAGGCACGACTTTCGCCGATCTGCGCACGGTGCTGAATCATTCACCGGACCTGCGGCACGATACCGCAGCCTGGACGGAAGCGCAGGTCCTCAAGGCCGTTGGCGCCGAAGAAGCGGCCGCGGAAGGCCTGTTCGCGCCCGACACCTATACCTTCGATCCCGGAACCAGCGATGTCGACATTTTCCGCCAGGCCTACCAGGCCCAGAGGGACCGCTTGCAGCATGCCTGGGAGGGGCGCGGCGAGAACCTGCCATACACGAATCCGTACCAGGCGCTGGTGATGGCTTCCATCATCGAGAAGGAAACCGGCCGGCCGGACGAGCGCCGGCAGATCGCAGCGGTTTTCATCAACCGCCAGCGGCTGGGAATGGCGCTGCAGACCGACCCGACGGTGATCTACGGCCTGGGGCCGCAATACGACGGGCATCTGCACAAGCGCGACCTGCTGCGCGATACACCCTACAATACCTACACGCGCGCAGGGCTTCCTCCCACGCCCATTTCGCTGCCGGGGCGGGCGGCCATCGAGGCGGCACTCAACCCGGACCTGAGCAAGGCACTGTATTTCGTGGCACGCGGAGATGGATCATCCGAGTTCTCCGAATCGCTGGCAGAGCACAACCGCGCAGTCGATCGGTTCCAGCGCGGCTCGCCGCGGCGCGCCCCAGCAGACGATAACGCCGGCAAGCCTGCGGTCCGATAATCGAGGTAGCAACGGCAGCACCATGGCGCGGGGCCGATTCATTTCCTTCGAAGGCGTTGACGGCGCCGGCAAAAGTACCCAGCTGCAGGCCGTTGCCCATGTCCTGCAGGCCGGCGGCCTCGACTTCATTGCCACCCGCGAGCCCGGTGGCACGCCGCTGGGCGAGGCCATTCGCGGGCTCGTCCTGGGCCAGGCAATGGCGCCCATGACCGAAACCCTGCTGATGCACGCCGCGCGCAGCGAACACGTGCTGCAGGTCATCGTGCCCGCGCTTGCCGCAGGCCGGTGGGTGATCTGCGACCGGTACGCCGATGCCACTTTTGCCTACCAGGGTGCCGGCCGCGGTGTTGCCGGTGACCGGCTTGCACTGCTCGGCTCCTGGGTGCAGGGCGGCGTCGAACCCGATCTCACCGTGCTGGTCGACCTTGCCCCCGCCGAAGCGCAACGGCGGCGCGAGCAGGCGCGCGCGGCAGACCGGTTCGAGCAGGAGTCGCTGGCGTTTTTCGAGCGCGTCCGCACGGGGTACCGCGAGCGCGCCCTGAGCGAGCCCGAGCGCTTCCTGGTGCTCGATGGCAGCGCCGAGGCGGCGAGCCTGACGCGATCGATTCTCGAACGCATGGCCGCGTGGCTGCCATGATCGACGGCGGGCGTTCCGATGCCCCGGTGAGCGCAGCAGCGCGTGCAACTGGCGGAGCATGGGGCAGCGCCGCCGCCGCTGTCGCGGGTGCATCCTGGCTCGCCGGTCCGCGCGAGCGCCTTGCGGCGCTGCGCGCGCGCGGTGCCCAGGGTTTGCTTTTGCACGGGCCCGCTGGCGTGGGCAAATGGGATCTGGCCATGGCCTTCGCCGGCGATCTGCTGTGCGAGGAGCGCGCCCTTGCCGCAGACCGGTTGCCGTTGCGCGCCTGCGGCGTCTGCACATCCTGTCGCCTGATGGCAGCCGGTAGTCATCCCGACTTGCGCATCGTGGTGCCCGACGCGCTGGCTTCACGGCGGCCCGCCAGTGCTGTCGACGACGAGGGCGCCGTTGCGACGTCCGCCGAAGGCGGCGTTACCGCCAAAGCCAGGCCCAGCCGTGAAATCAAGATTGACCAGGTGCGCGATCTCGTCTCACTGAGCGCGATCACGGCGCACCGGGGCGGCGCGCGCGTGGTCGTGCTTGGGCCGGCCGAGGCCCTGAACCTGCCGGCAGCCAATGCGCTGCTCAAAGGCCTGGAGGAGCCGCCGCCCGGCCTGGTCTTTCTGCTTGTCGCCGACCAAGTAGATGGCTGCCTGCCCACCATACTGTCGCGTTGCGCGCTGGTCCGGGTGGCGGTTCCACCCCGGGATCTGGCGCTGGAATGGTTGCGCGCTCAGCCGGGCATGGCGGATGCAGAACAGCGCCTGACCGAAGCGGGCGGGGCTCCGCTGGCCGTCCTGCGCGAGTCCGACGATCGCCTCAGCCCGGAAATCCGGGACGGCCTGCTCGGGTTGTTGCGCCGCGGTACCGCCCTGGAGCCTGATGAGGTGGCATCCCACGTGCCCCGGACACTTTCCATTGCCGGGGCAGTCGCTTTGTTTCAGCGCTGGGGATGGGACTATCTTTCGTATCGGATGGGGGGTGGTCTCCGATATCATCCGGGGGACGCAGCCAGTTTCGAGGATCTTGCGCGACAGTGGCAGTTGGACGCTGCAGGAAACTGGATGGACCACCTGCGCGACCTGCGGGCAATGGCGGAGCATCCCTTGAATCCGCGGGCCGCTGTCGAAGGTGCCCTGCTGGATTATGTTCAATCGATCCGACAACCGTGAACCAAACCGGGTGAACCATTACGGTGAATGATCCCGCCGATCCGCGTATCAGCATTCCCAGCCCGGCCATAGGCGCGATGCCCAATGGCGTCGTTGGCGGCCGTCCGGCTGTCCTGTCCCTTTCCATAAAGGAAAAGGCGGCGCTTTATGCGGCCTACATGCCCTACCTGAAGAACGGCGGCATCTTCGTCCCCACGAATCGGCCTTACAACATCGGCGACGAGGTCTACCTCATCCTCACGCTGCTCGACGATCCAACGCGGCTGCCCGTTGCCGGCAAGGTCGTGTGGATCAGCCCCTCGGGCGGCGGCGCTTCCAAGACGCCGGGAATCGGCGTGCACTTTCCCGCCGATGAATCGGGCATCATGGCGCGCCGGCGGATCGAAGACGCCCTGGGTGCCGCCCTGCGGTCCTCGCGGCCCACCCACACGATCTGATTCGCGCTGCACGCGCTTTTGTTCGGCGTCCTTGGGGTGGGCACCGTCGTACCACGCTTTCGCAACCAGACACGCGCCGAGGCCGCCACAACACCGCACCGTCACCATGCTGATCGATTCGCACTGCCATTTCTGCTTTCCCGACTTGATGGCCGACGCCCAGGGCGTACTCGAGCGCATGCATGCCGCCGGTGTCGACCGCGCACTCAATATTTCCACGTCGACAAAAGATCTGCTGCCCGTCGTGGCGTTTGCCCAGGCGCATGAGGGCATCTATGCCGCGGTGGGCATCCACCCCGACAACGAGGAAGCGTCGGAACCGGACGTAGCCACCCTGGTGCGTCATGCCCGTGCGGACAAGGTCGTGGCCATCGGGGAGACCGGACTCGACTATTACCGGCTGCGCGAACCGCTCGACTGGCAGCGCGAGCGCTTCCGCACGCACATACGCGCGGCCCGCGAAAGTGGCAAGCCGCTGGTCATCCATACGCGTTCCAGTGCCGAAGATACGCTGCGCATCATGCGCGAGGAGCGCGCGCAGGAGGTGGGCGGGGTCATGCATTGCTTCACCGAAAGCGCCGACGTGGCGCGCGCCGCCATCGACCTGGGGTTTCTCATCTCGTTTTCCGGGATCATCACATTCAAATCGGCCCGCGACCTTCGCGCAGTTGCGGCGCAGTTGCCCGATGATGCGATCCTCGTCGAGACCGACGCCCCATTTCTCGCACCGGTTCCGCATCGAGGCAAGAGCAACGAACCCGCCTGGGTGACGCATGTTGCAGACCTGCTGGCGGAACTTCGCAATCAGTCCGTAGAGCAGGTACACAAAATTACTACAAGTAATTTTTGTAAATTATTCAATGTATTGCCTTAGTTTTGTGATATTTCACATTAATAAAGCCCTCCCTCCCACTTCGAGCAAAGAGCCGCCGCAATGTTGAGTGACATCGAAATTGCCCAGAAGGCCACCCCCCAGAATATCGTCGAACTGGCTGCCCAGCGCCTGGGCATAGCGGCCGAGCACCTGGAACCCTATGGCCACTTCAAGGCCAAGATCCACCTGGACTTTCTTCGGTCCCTGCAGGATCGCCCCGATGGCAAGCTCGTCCTGGTCACGGCCATATCGCCGACGCCGGCCGGCGAGGGCAAGACCACCACGACTGTCGGCGTGGGCGACGCGCTCAACCGGGTGCTGGCCGGAACCGGCAAGAAAGCCATGGTCTGCCTTCGAGAACCGTCCCTGGGACCGGTATTTGGCCTCAAGGGGGGGGCGGCCGGGGGCGGCTACGCGCAGGTTGTGCCCATGGAAGACATCAACCTGCATTTCACGGGTGATTTCTCGGCCATCGCGCTGGCGCACAACCTGCTCTGCGCCCTTATCGACAACCACATTCATCATGGCAACGAACTGGGCATAGACCTGCGCCGCATCACCTGGCGACGGGTGGTCGACATGAACGACCGGGCGCTGCGGGACATCACCATCGGCCTCGGCGGGCCGGGCAACGGCTATCCGCGAGAGGACGGGTTCGACATCGTCGTGGCATCGGAGATCATGGCGATCTTCTGCCTTGCAAGCAGCCTGTCCGACCTGAAAGAGCGCATCGGCAACATCATCATCGGCAGCACCCGCGCTGGCCGCCCCATCCGGGCGAGCGACCTCAACGCGCAGGGCGCCATGACGGCCCTGCTGCGCGATGCCCTGGCGCCCAATCTGGCCCAGACCCTGGAGCGCACCCCCGCGTTCATCCACGGCGGCCCCTTCGCCAACATCGCGCACGGTTGCAATTCCGTCCTGGCCACGCAGAGCGCCCTCAAGCTCGCCGACTACGTGGTGACCGAGGCGGGCTTCGGTGCCGACCTGGGGGCCGAAAAGTTCGTCGACATCAAGTGTCGCAAATCCGGGCTGCGCCCCTCGGCCGTCGTCCTGGTGGCCACGGTGCGGGCGCTCAAGTACCACGGCGGGGTGGAGGTGGCCGACGTGAGCCACGAGAATCTGGAGGCGCTCGACCGGGGCATCGTCAACCTGGAGCGGCACATCGACAACGTCCAGGAGCGCTACGGCCTGCCCTGTGTCGTCGCCATCAACCACCGAACGCACGATACCGATGCGGAAATCGACCTGCTGCTGGCGCGGGCAGGCGCGCGCGGCAGCAAGGCAGTCATCGCGCGCCACTGGGCCGAAGGCGGATCGGGTGCCGAGACGCTGGCGCGCGAAGTCATGCGCCTGTGCGATGCGCCCAGCAGCATGCGTTTCGTCTATGAAGATGCCGACACGCTATGGGACAAGATGAAGGCGATTGCCACGCGCGTGTACGGCGCTGCGGACATCCGCGCCAGCGCCGACGTGCGTGCCCAGATCGAGCGGCTCCAGATTGAGGGCTACGGGCACTACCCCGTCTGCGTAGCCAAGACCCAGGTGTCGTTTTCCACCGATCCACGGCTGCGCGGCGCGCCCAGCGGCCATGTCGTGGATATCCGCCAGGTGCGCCTCGCTGCGGGCGCACAGTTCGTGGTGATGATCTGCGGCGACGTCATGACCATGCCGGGACTGCCCAAGGTTCCGGCCGCCTACGCCATCGACGTCGATGAGAGCGGCCGCATCGTCGGCCTGTTCTGAGTGCAAGGGCGGTCATGAGCGCAGCGGGCACGGTACCAAGCAACCTTGCAGCGTGGCGCAAGGGCATGCGCGAGGAACTCATCGCCCGGCGCATGGCGGCACCGGCGGCCGCCCGCCGCGAATGGAGCCTGGCGATAAGCCTCCTGCTCATGCAAGCGCTGCCGGTACACCCCGGCATCATTGTGGGTTTTTGCTGGCCGCTCAAGGGCGAATACGATGCACGTCCGCTGATGCGCCTGCTGCGCCAGCGCGGCGCACGCTGCGCGTTGCCCGTCGTGATGCAGCGCGCCGAGCCGCTGGTGTTCCGGCGGTGGCAGCCCGGCGTACCCATGAAGATCGGCACATTGGGCATTGCATACCCGGACGGTACCGAGCAGTTGGCGCCAGACATCCTGCTGGTTCCGCTGGTGGGCTTTGGACGCGCCGGCGACCGCCTTGGTTATGGCGGCGGCTATTTTGACCGTACGCTGGCAGCGATGGAGCCGCGGCCGCTCAGCATCGGCGTGGGATTTGAATTGTCCCGCATGGAGACAAGTTTTCCCCAGCCGCACGATGTTCCGCTCGACGCCATCGCGACGGAGGCAGGCCTGCGCTGGCGTGCGCACAACGCCCTTGAGGACGTCACGCCGCGTGGCCTGCGCGATCGTCTGCAGGAACTGGCCCGCACCCGGGCTGATTTTGCGCGCCTGAACGCGCATACCGTTCCGGGCGTGTTCCCGTAGCAAGCGTCGGCTGGGCGGCGGCAGGCACGCGCCTGCTAGCGCTCCGTCAGTGGCGCGCGGTTGCGCCGCGCGATCAGGCCACCAGCCGCTGCCAGCAGCATGGGACTCGTTTCCACGATTACCACGCCCAGCATGATCAGGAGCGCGCCAATGGCTGCGCGCAGCGTGAGCATTTCGCCCAGGAACAGCATGCCGGCAACTGCGGCAAAGACGCTCTCGAGCGACATGATGAGTGCCGCCTCGGCTGGAGGCGTATGGCGCTGGGCGACGATCTGCAACGTAAAAGCGATTCCGCTCGACACGATCCCGGCATAGAGGATGGCCGGCAAGCCACCGATAATGTCGACCGCCGCCACCGGCTGCACGACGGCCGCAAAGGGCAGGGCGGCGAGTCCGGTTATCGCGCATTGCAGTGTCGACAGCGCCATCGGGCGCGATGCAATTGCACGAAACTGCGCAATCAGCGTGATGTGGAGGGCCCAGATGAAGTCGCTGACCAGCACGAGGACGTCGCCCCGCGACCAATGCCCGCTGCCTGCGGCATCTCCGGCCATCAGCCAGGCGCCATAAAGGGCGACGGCGCAGGCCAGCAGCACCAGGATCCGGGGCGGGCGGCGCGTCACCACCCAGGCGACAAAGGGCACCAGCACCGTGTACACCGCGGTCAGGAAGCCCGCGTTGGTGGCTGAGGTGCTGGCCATGGCGGTTTGCTGCAACAGGCTGGCCGCGCACAAGCACGAGCCGATGGCAGCGCCGCGGGCATAGTCCGCACGGGTGAGAACAACGCTGCTGCGCCGGGCTTCCCAAAGTGCAAACGGCAGCAGGAACAGCGTGGCGGCGAGAAATCGCACGGCCACGAAGGCGAGCGGACCGACATTGGCACCGCCCAGTTTCTGGGCAACGAAGGTGGTACCCCACAGCAGCGCGACGAGCAGCAGCAGGGCGTCGGCGCGGGGCCGGTTCAAGGCAATCAAGGAGGCAGGCAGCGGCATGCGGAGGCGACCGAACGGTGCACAAAGGGTGACAGCGGCAAAGTTGCCGGTCCCCTGGTGGCGGGACCCGGGATACTATCGCGAATCTCTCGTGACACTGGTCCATGGTCAGCGCGGCCGGGACGCTTTTTACTAGACCACCATTACCGGGGCAGTCCGCACATGAGCACAACGGATTCCGAGAAACTGCGGCGCGGAATCGGCCAGCGGCAGCTCAGCATGATTGCCATTGGCGGCGCCATCGGCACCGGCCTGTTCTTTGCCAGCGGCAGCGCGATATCACAAGCCGGGCCCGGCGGCGCCATGCTGGCCTACGCAATGATGGGTTTCGCCGTCTTCTGCATGATGCAGTCCCTGGGCGAGATGGCCACGCAATTGCCCATTCCGGGCTCCTTCGAGGCCTACGCGGAACGCTTCATCGACCCATCGTTGGGCTTTGCCTTCGGCTGGAACTACTGGTTCAGCTGGTCCATCACCCTGGCAGCCGAGTTCGTTGCCGGTGCGCTCATCGTCCAGTTCTGGTTTCCCGACGGCAATCCCACGCTCTGGGCGATGGGGTTTTTCGTGTTGCTGATGGCCCTCAACCTGTTGTCGGTAAAGGCATATGCCGAGGCCGAGTACTGGTTTTCCGGAATCAAGGTGGTAACCGTCGTTATTTTTGTCGCGGTCGGCATCCTGATGATCATGGGCATGCTGGGCGGCCAGCGTGTCGGGTTCCAGAACTGGTTCCTGCACAGTGCCCAGTCCGGCCAGAACGCGCCCTTCGTGGGTGGTTTCACGAGCATACTTCTGGTGTTCCTGGTGGCCGGCTTTTCATTTCAGGGCACGGAAGCTGTTGGGCTGGCGGCGGCTGAAACCCGCGACCCGGCCAGGAGCGTGCCCAAGGCGATACGCACGGTGTTCTGGCGCATCCTGCTTTTCTACATCGGGTGCATTTTTGTCGTGGGCTCGCTGATTCCGTTCACCGACCCGAACCTGCTGCGCAGCGACGACGGCATCGCGTATTCACCGTTCACCATCGTCTTCCAGCAGATTCCGCGGTTCGGGTATTACGCAGCCAACGTGATGAACTTCGTCATCCTCTCATCGGTGCTGTCGTGCGGCAATTCTTCGCTCTACGTTTCCTCGCGCATGCTGTATGCCATGGCCCACAGCGGCAAGGCGCCGCGCCTCTTCGGTCGGGTGAACGGCCGCGGCGTGCCCGTGGCGGCGGTTTGGGCCACCGGACTCGTCGGTGCGACCGCCTTCCTCGCCAATGCAGTTGGCGGCCAGAAGATCTACCAGATGCTCTATAACTTTTCGGGACTCACCGGATTCATCATCTGGCTGGGGATCGCCTTGTGCCATCTGCGCTTTCGCCGCGCCTGGATCGCGCAAGGCCGCAAGGTGAGCGAGCTCAAATTCCGTTCGCGCCTCTATCCCTACGGACCCTGGATAGCCGTGGTGCTGTTTCTTGTGGTCATCTTCGGCGCCAATATCGGTATTTTTCAGCAGCCGGTATTTTCATGGTTCGATTTCATCACCAGCTACGCCATCGTTCCCATCTTTCTTCTGCTGTACTGGGGGCACAAGCTCGTCAACCGTACCCAAGTGGTACCGCTGCAGGACTGCAATTTCGAACTTGAGTGAGCTGGGGGGCCGAACAGGCCGCCTGAGCGTAATGCACCTTAGACCATAAATTAGTTACGGTCTTTCCTTCCGCATTGCAGCACGCAGGCGATACGGCGGGTAGATTTCCGCACGGTGCCTCGCCCCCCCATGACCAGCGCTCGGCGCGCCTTTGGGCAATCCTTCGGTGATCGCTCATTCCCAAAGATGCGCGGCTGGGTACCCCAAAAACCGCCCAAGACCCGTACCGCATTGCGTGCCGCCACTTCGTCATCCTCCCGTCTTCTTGGGGCACTACCGTCCTGCGGCACTGCTGTCCGGCCGTTGCGGGGGATCCCTCAGCCGAAACAGCAGGCGACACTCAACCAGACAGGGAGTTTCCATGGGTATCAAGACCAATATTGCAACGGCGGCCGTCCTTTCGGCGATGCTTGCCGTTCCGGCCATTGCGCATGAAGACGCAGACGTTCCCCACCTCGATCACGTATTCGTCGTGATGATGGAGAACCATGCCTACAGCCAGATCATCGGCAACACAAACGCGCCGTTCATCAATACCTACGCGACGCAGGCGAACCTGGCAACGAACTATTTCGGCGTGGGCCACCCCAGCCTCACCAACTACCTCGAAGTGGTTGGCGGATCGAACTTCGGCGTGGTGAACGACAACTCACCGGATTGGCATAACCTGACCTGCGTTCCCAACATCGCCAGCGCCCCGGCGTTGGAAGGCGCGCCCAATATCTGCCCGATCGCAGGCCATGGCATCGATGCTGAAACGCCGGCCCTGGACACCACGAACGAAGGCAGCGTGGCTGTGCCCATCCATAACGACTACGTTGCCCCGGCGCGTACCGTCGGCAAGACGATCGCCGACCAGCTGGTCGAGGCAGGATTGAGCTGGAAGAGTTACCAGGAAAACCTTCCGCCGTATGGTGCCGACAAGGTGAACTTCAGCGACGGTCTCATCTCCGACGTAACCGCGGCCGAACCCGGCATGCCCAAGCTGTATGCGGCCAAGCACAATCCCTTCGTCTACTTTGCGAGCGTCCAGTCGGGCGAAAATCCCAATCTCAGCCTGAAGAACATCGTCGGCTTCAGCGCGCTGTTCGACGACCTGAGCAGCGGCCACGTGCCCAACTATTCCTTCATCGCCCCCAACCAGTGCCACGACCAGCATGGCCGCGGCGCCAGCGAAATGGGCACGGGCTGCAACGTCGACGCCAATGCCATCGCCCAGGGCGACGCGGCCCTGAGCACGCTCATCGCAGCCATCAAGGCCTCGCCGGCGTGGAAGCATGGCCAGAACGCGATCGTCGTGGTCTGGGATGAAAACGACTACGGCAGCGAGCCCAACCAGGTCGTGACCATCGTCGACACCAATTACGCCAGCAAGCACGGCGTGACCAGCAACGTGAAATACAACCATTTCTCGCTGCTCAAGACGATCGAATCGGGCTTCGGACTGCGTCACCTGAACCACGCCGCCGATGAAAATGTGCAGGTGATGTCCGACCTCTTCGCCAAATAAGCTGCATCGGCATTACCGCGAAGTAGTCGTGAGCAAGCCCCGCTTCGGCGGGGCTTTTTCTTTGCCCGCGCATTTGCCAAGCCCGGTGCTACGCTTGCGCGATACTGTAGGAGCGGACGGGGCAGGGGGCTTACAAAGTATGTTGCGGCTGCGCGTGTTGTCCGACCTGCACCTGGAATTTGCCGAATTCGTTCCACCCCCAAGCACCTGCGACGCCGTCGTGCTGGCCGGCGATATTCATCAGGGCGTCGCCGGATTGAACTGGGCGCGCCGCACGTTCCCCGAACTCCCAATTATCTATGTGCCCGGAAATCACGAGTATTACGGGCGCGACTGGGATCGGCTGGCCACGGAAATGGCCGGCGTTGCCCTTGACCTCGACATCCACCTTCTGGACCGCGGCACCGTGAGCATCGCCGGCGTGCGGTTCCTGGGCTGCACGTTGTGGACGGATTTCAACCTGTTCGGCATCGAACGCCGGGAAGATTCGATGGCAGCAGTTGGCAAGACCTTGTTCGACTACCGCTATATCGAGGCGCAGGGCAGGCGCATCGTCCCCGAGCAGACCCGCCAGCGGCATCTCGAAGAGCGCGCCTGGCTGGAAGATCACCTGGCAAGGCCGCCGGAAGCGAACTGCCGCGCTACGGTCGTGGTCTCGCATATGGTGCCGAGCCTGAAATCGACGGCGGCGCGATACCGCGCATCGCCGTTGTCGGCCGGATTTGCCAGCCACCTGGAGCCCCTGGTTGCCCGGGCGAATCTGTGGATCCACGGCCATACGCATGACAGCTATGACTACGTTCTGGAGGGATGCCGCGTGGTTTGCAATCCACGCGGTTACCAGAAGCCGCAGCGGCGTTTCGAGAATCAGGCCTTCAATCCCGGGCTGGTCGTGGAGATCTGACCCGGTCGGCACGTCGCCGCCATTTTGGGGCGGCATTTTTTTGCTCAATGGGAGGTTTCGCATGGCAACAGAAGCACCCGGCGCCGACTTTGGCTGGCGCGCACCCGATTTTTCCCTGCCGGGCACGGATGGCAAGGTTCACCGGCTTGGCGATCTCGCCGGCGCCCGTGGCACGGTAGTGGCTTTTATCTGTAATCACTGTCCATACGTGAAGGCGATCCTGCCGCGGCTGGCCCGCGACGCGCGTGAACTTTCGGAATTGGGCATTGCCGTGATTGGTATCAACGCCAACGACGCAAAGGAATACCCGGAGGACGATTTTCAACACATGGTGGCGCTCAGCCCCTTCTTGCCTTTTCCTTATTTGCATGACGAATCGCAGGCTACCGCCCGCGCGTACGGCGCGGTTTGCACCCCGGACTTCTTCGGCTTGGATTCGCAACTGCAGTTGCGTTACCGGGGCCGCCTGGATGCTTCGCGCAAGGAAGCAGCCCCTGAAGGCACTCCGCGCGAGCTTTTCGAGGCCATGCGCCTGATTGCGGCCACGGGCCATGGTCCGGCGATTCAGAATCCCGGAATTGGCTGCTCCATCAAGTGGCGCGATTGAACCCCCGACGGGAAGAGATAGCAATTGTATAAAAGTACATAATATGTTGTATTATAAATTTTGTGTTTGCTAGGAAATCCTGAGGCCCACGATGGAATCGGACGAGCGCCCAGGCTCTGCAGCGGACCTCGCCCATGAGGTTGAATCCCTGCGAGCCCGATTTCCGGAAACCCGGCAGCTCTACCAGGAAGTTTGCGCGCTGCTGTTCTTTCGGCACGGGATAACACCCACCGCGAACAAGCTGTATCAGCTGGTTCGAAAGGGCAGCATGAGTGCGCCCGCCGAGGCCCTTTCGCGGTTCTGGGAAAACCTTCGTGAGAAGAGCCGCGTGCGGATCGAGCACCCGGACCTCCCGCCGGAGCTTGCCCAGTTGGCCGGCGGCGTGATGGGCGAGCTTTGGCAGCGCGCACAGGCTGGCGCCCAGGCAACTTTCGAAGCGGCGATGGCCGAAAGTCGCAAAGCTGTCACCGACGCGGAAGGCCTTGCGGCCAAGGAGTCCGCGCGCGCCGAGACGGCGGCGCTAGCCCTCTTTCAGCTCCAGGCAGAATTCTCCGCAAGCCTTACGCGCACCCAGGAAATTGAACACGCCCTTGCGCGAGAGCAGGGGCAGCGGGAGTCCGTCGAACGGCAGGTGGCCTCGGCCATCACCCAGCGCCGCGAAATGCAGGAGACGCTGGCTGCCGCGCGGCGCGAATTCGAGGCCCAATTGGAGGCCCAGCGCCATTCGCACAGGCAAGCCGAGGCACAGCTGCAGGCGGAAGCCGGCCGCCTCGCGATCGAAGCCGACCGCGGGCGCGCCCTTGCGCAAAGCTTGCAGCGCGAATTGGGCGAAGTGCGAACCGCCGGCGCCGCAGCTGCCGAGCGTCATGGCGAGCAGACCCGCGATCTGGAACTGCAGGTGTCCCGACTTGGGCAGCAACTGGCGCTTGCCGAGGGTTCCATTGCGGAATTGCGTTCCACCCGAGACCTGCTGCGGCAACAGCTGGAAAAGGCAGCCACCTTGAACCGCGGGTCCAGCGGCAGGCAAAGAGGGCGGATTCTCCGGCGGCCGTAGCTTTCCCCTTGGAGTCAACGGTCCACAATTCTAATACTTCTGAAAACGGGTATTTTCAGCAATATCTCATTTCACCGCGTGAGGGGCGCGAATATCGTCAGGACGGCGCAGGCAACACTTCGCTGGGCGTCCACGCAAGCAAGCGTTCGCCGTGCGCTATCGCACGGAGCTTTGGCACCGCACAAACTAGCATTCGCCCTGTCCGCTAGCGCGCCGAGCCTGCACGCGACAAGCCGGACACCACAACCGTGATTACGCCGTTCGATCACGGGAATCGCCATCGAAAAAAATGGCAAACGGCAGCACAATTTTTGGGGAGACCTCCGTGAATCATCATTGCAAACGCCTGCTCCAACGCTTTTCGCCCGCCATCACCATTGCCGCAATGTCACTGGCGGTCTGCGCGACGTTTCCGGATCTTGCGAGCGCAGCGGAATACAAGCTCAAGTTGACGGGTGACCAGGAAGTGCCGGCAGTTCAAAGCGGAGGCACTGGCAACGCAACTATCACGATTAACGACGACATGACCGTCAGCGGCCATGTGCAGACCACCGGCATCGTCGCGACCAAGGCGCACATCCACGAGGCAGCAGCCGGCAAGAACGGCCCGGTAATCGTCGAACTGAAGAATGACGGCGATACGTGGTCGGTTCCGCCGGGAACCAAGCTGACAGCGGCGCAGTTTGCAAGCTACAAGGCCGGGGAGCTGTACGTCAATGTCCACACGGCGGCCAATCCCAAGGGCGACATGCGTGCGCAGATCAAGCCCTGACACCGTCCGTCATCGCTCTATAGGAATCCAATGTTCGCAACGAAGCAGACATTCAAGCTTGAAAAGCACTGCCCCGTGGTCGAGCATGCGGTGATGCTCAGCGGCCTGCAACTGGTACTGGGCAATGGCGCGACGGAAACGGTAAAGAAGACCTGTGTCAAATTTTCCGACTGCTACAGGGATACCGTCGGCGAACCCACCACAGGGAATATCGTGCCGCATGCCGGTTGCCTGCTCGGCGATCGTCAGATCTAGTTGCATTGATCGCCTTGCTCGATCATCACCGCGATACCCGCCGGAAAATCTCCGTTGAAGATTGCACAGGTTTCGTCCCTGATGGAAGCCGTGCCGCCAAAGCTCTATGGCGGCACGGAGCGCATCGTCTCGTATCTCACGGACGAGCTCGTCGCCCTTGGCCACGACGTGACCCTATTTGCAAGCGGCGACAGCAAAACAAAGGCAACGCTCAAGCCCGGTTGGCCGCACGCATTGCGCCTTGACCCGGACATCCGCGACTACCTCGCACCGCACATCATCATGCTCGAGACGCTGGCCCGGCACGCCAGCTCGTTCGATATCATCCACCTGCATATCGATTACATGGGATATCCGCTGCTGCGCCGCGTTGGCGTGCCGTTTCTCACCACCTTGCACGGGCGCCTGGATCTGCCCGAACTCAAGGCCGTATACGCGGCGTTTTCGGACGTTCCCGTCGTTTCCATCTCCAGTTCGCAGCGCCTTCCCCTGGCCGGGGCAAATTACGCGGGTACCGTCTATCACGGCCTGCCAAAGGCTGCATTGCTGCCGGGGCAAGGGGCAGGCGGTTATCTGGCCTTCATCGGCCGGATGTCGCCGGAAAAGGCGCCCGACGCGGCCATTCGAATTGCTGCCGGCGCGGGCATGAAGATCAAGCTCGCGGCAAAGGTTGACAAGGCGGACCAGGCGTATTTCGATGACGTGATCCAACCCCTGCTTCGCCTGCCCCACGTCGAATTCATCGGCGAAATCGGCGAGTCCGAAAAAAGTGCATTTCTCGGCTCTGCGGCGGCATTGCTGTTTCCCATTGCATGGCCGGAGCCCTTCGGATTGGCCATGATCGAAGCCATGGCCTGCGCGACGCCGGTGATCGCGATGCGCCGGGGATCCGTACCCGAAATTATTGAAGATGGCGTCAACGGTTATATCGTCGACACCGAATTGGAAGCAATCGCGGCGGTTCGGCGGCTGCCTGCCCTGGACCGTGGCAGGGTGCGCCTCCGATTCGAAGAGCGGTTTACCGCCCGCCGAATGGCGGCCGATTACCTGCACCTGTACACGAAGCTGATCGCAGCACACGCGCCTCTTCATTGCGCGCTTGCATGAACAGCCGGCGTGCGCCATGAGCACGCAGCCCACCGACAATTTCAGTGCGGGTGGGGATATTCCCCCATTCTATCTACCCGTCAATGCCATGGCCTCGAGCCAACGACCGCGGGTACTCAAACAGGGCTCCGCATTCGCCGTGCTCGATGATTTTGGCAATGCGCAGGCAATGGGGCCTGCGGCACAAGGCTTGTTTTTCGAAGATACCCGTTACCTGGCGCAGTTGCTCCTGACCATAAACGGGGTTCGGCCATTGCTGCTCTCCTCTTTCGTTCCGGAAGACGACAGTGTCATATCGGCCGACCTCACCAATCCACACCTCGTTGCAGATGATGGAACCAGTCTCGCCAAAAATACGATCCACATACTGAGCACGACAGTTGTCGGCGACGACGTCCTGTTCCAGAGCCTCACCATCCGGAATTTTGGCCAGGGCGAGGCTCGATTCCGCCTGGAGGTGCACTTTGGCGCAGACTTTGCGGACATCTTCGAAGTGCGCGGCGTCACACGAATCCGGCGCGGCAAGATGCTTCCAGACGAGCACGTGGGCGACGGTATCGTGCTGGCCTACCGCGGTTTGGACGCGATCGTGCGGCGCACTCACCTGGGTTTCGACCCTCCCCCAGAGATGCCGTCGGCGCGCAGGGCCGTTTGGTCCGTCGCGCTCGGGGCGACGGAAACGCTCACCGTCCATATTTCGGTACGGTGCGAACGCGACGGACGACCGGTTCAGATCCAGTCACGCACAAGTTGCGAGGCTGGCGCTGCCCTCCACCGTGAACAACGTCAGGCCGAGGTCGCCAAGATTTCCACCAGCAACGAGCGCTTCAACGCCTGGGTCAACCGCTCGCGTGCTGACCTGGAAATGCTCGTCACCACGACGCCGCAGGGCCTCTATGCCTATGCAGGCATACCGTGGTTTTCAACCGAATTTGGTCGCGATGGCATCATCACGGCGCTGCTTTGCCTTTGGATCGACCCGACGCTGGCGGCAGGCACCTTGCGATTTCTCGCTGCAACACAGGCGACGCAAGACGACCCGAAGGCAGATGCCGAACCGGGCAAGATACTGCACGAGACCCGCCGCGGCGAAATGGCCATATTGGGCGAGGTTCCGTTTGCGCGCTATTACGGTGGTGTCGATTCAACTCCCCTTTTCGTCGTGCTTTCCGTTGCGTACTTTCAACGGACCGCAGACCTTGCCCTGATTCTCGACATCTGGCCGGCGATCGAGGCGGCCGTTGGCTGGATGTTGCGAAACGGGGGCGACGATGGCGACGGCTTCCTCGAATACGATCGCAAATCCGTCAATGGACTCGTCAATCAGGGTTGGAAAGACAGTAGCGACTCGATTTTTCATGCCGATGGCCAACTGGCGGAAGCGCCTATCGCCCTTGCCGAAGTGCAGGCCTACGCCTACAACGCGTATCAAGGCGCAGCAGGACTTGCGGCAACATTGGGCAAGGCAAGCCTGGCCGTAACCCTGACCCATGCAAGTGAACGCCTGAAGCGCAATTTCGAGCGCGCCTTCTGGCTTGAAGATCTGGGAACGTACGCGATCGCACTCGACGCCAACAAGCGGCCGTGCCGCGTCGCCTCCTCCAATGCGGGTCAGGTGCTCATGGGCGGCTTGTCCACCCCGGAACACGCGGCGCGCGTCGCCCGGCGACTGCTGTCGCCTGCGGCTTTTTCTCACTGGGGAATCCGCACGGTCGAGGAATCGGAGGCCCGCTACAACCCGATGTCCTACCACAATGGCTCCGTCTGGCCCCATGACAACGCGCTTATCGCCATGGGCTTTGCAAACTACGGCCTGCGCGAGCCCTTGGTCCGGGTGATGACTGCGCTATTTGAAGCGTCTTTATACAGCGCCGATCGACGCCTGCCGGAATTGTTTTGCGGATTCGAGCGCAGGCCCGGCTCCTCACCAACCGCATACCCGGTGGCGTGCATACCGCAGGCATGGTCAGCCGCAGCCGTCTTTGGCCTGATGGGGGCCGTCATCGGCATTTCCTTCGACCCGGGTGCGCGCCAGATACGCTTCAAGCGGCCAGCGCTACCCATCTGGATGGACGAATGCCGAATTTCCGATCTGCGTTTGGGCGATGCCCAGGTGGATCTGCAGCTGTCACGCCGCGACAACGACGTTGCACTGCATGTAGTACGGCGCAGCGGCGACGTGGAGGTACTGATCATCAACTAATTGCTAGCGAAACCGCGCCCGATGCTTTGCACACCGGACACCGGGTCATCCTGCGCGCGGCTGGCAATCCGGGCTGACGCATGCCGCCTGCATGGCGTCAATGAACACACGGGTGCGTGCCGGCATGAGACGCCGGCCCGGAAAGACGGCCCATGCACTGACTTCCGGCAACTGCCAGTCCGGCAGGACCGGCACCAGTTCGCCGGCACGCACATAAGGCTCCACGAAAAAGCTCGAGGCAATGGCGATGCCGGCGCCCTGGTGCGCCAGGCGCAGCAGCATTTCCGGGGAATTGGCGGCAGCCCGGCCCGGCGGAACGCCCTCCCAGCGCGCGGTTCCACGGGACAAAACCCAGAGCGCGGGCTCGCCATTGCGCGTCAGCAGGTGCAGCGCTTCGTGTTCCATCAAAGCCTCGGGCTCCGAAGGAGCGCCATGCCGGCGCAGGTAGGCCGGCGCGGCATAGAGCCCGTTGGGGATGACGGCCAGGCGCCGGGCCGCCAGCGTGGCGTCGTCCGTCAGGTCGCCAAAGCGTATGGCGCAATCGAAGTTTTCACTGATCAGGTCGACGCGGCGCGCCGTCAGGTCGAGCTCGAGTGTGATGGCCGGATATTTACCGATGAATTCGGCCAGAACGCGGGGCAGCACGACATTGGCGAAATCGCTCGGCATCGATACGCGCAGCCGGCCCGTGGGTTCGATCTGACGGTGCTGCGCGATGGATTCGGCGGCTTGAACTTCGGCGCCGATCTGGCGCGCGTGCTCAAGGACGATATGGCCGAAATCAGTCACCGTGAGCTTGCGCGTCGTGCGCAGGAGCAAGCGTTCGCCCAATTGCACTTCGAGCGCCGCCATTCGGCGCGAAACGGTCGATTTGGGGAGCCCGGAGCGCGCCGCAGCACGGCTGAAACTGCCCTCTTCCGCAATCAGGGCGAACAGCAGCAGATCATTGGCTTCCAGATTCATTCTGGCCTCCCCCTTAGGACTATTGGTGCATGGGTGGAACAATGATATCCATTAAACATTCTGGATATTTGTTTTCAGGATAATTATAGTGACTCCATCGAATTCAAATGCAACCGGGAGTCATTCCATGAACATTCTTCAAGTCAACTCCAGCGCCCGTGCCGACGCATCCCACTCCAGCAGGCTTGCCTCGTCCATCACCCAGACACTGCGCGGGGCACATCCGGCAGCCAGCCTCACGGTGCGCGACCTCGCGCGCACGCCGCACCCGCAGCTCGACGAAACGGCGCTGGGCGCGCTGTTCACGCCAGCCGACGCCCGCAGCCCGGAGCAGGCGGCGCGCGTGGCGCTGGACGACACACTTATCCAGGAAGTGCAGGCAGCCGACGTACTGGTCATCGGCGTGCCGATGTACAACTTCGGCGTACCGTCGCAACTGAAGAACTGGATCGATGCAATTTCGCGCGCCGGCGTCACCTTCCGCTACACCGACAAGGGTCCGGTGGGGCTGCTTCAGGGCAAGAAAGTCTACTTTGCGCTTACACGTGGCGGCGTCTATCGCAACACGCCCAACGACACGCAGGTACCCTACCTGAGGACGATCTTCGGCTTCCTGGGCATGAGAGACGTCGCGTTCGTCTATGCCGAAGGCCTTGCCATGGGCCCCGACGCCGAGCGCGCCGGATTGGCGGCCGCCCAGGCCCAGATCCTGGAAGTCGTAACACCGTAGCCGCGCCCCGGCAGGTCATCCAGGACAGCCCTCAACAGGAGAGAACTTTATGCAATCAACGATCGACAAGGCCGTTTCGGCGGCAACTTCGGACACCGTGATGCATTCGCGCACAGTGGAACGGCTCGTGACCGGCCAGGACACGTCCGACGGTGCCGGCGTGCGCCTGACGCGCGTGCTTACGCAGCCGCTGCAGCGCCGGCTGGACCCTTTCCTCATGCTCGATGCCTTTGGCAGCGACCATCCGGACGACTACATCGGGGGCTTCCCGGATCATCCTCACCGCGGCTTTGAAACCGTGACCTACATGATTGCCGGGCGCATGCGCCATCGCGACAGCGCGGGCAATGAGGGGCTGCTCCAATCCGGCGGCGTGCAGTGGATGAGCGCCGGCCGCGGCATCATCCATTCAGAACTGCCGGAGCAGGATTCCGGACGAATGGAAGGCTTCCAGCTGTGGCTCAACCTGCCCGCGCGCGACAAGATGGGCGAACCGTGGTACCGGGACATCCAGGGCAACAGCATTCCTACCTTCACCAACGCCGACCACGTGCATGCGCGGGTCATTGCCGGCACCAGCCACGGCGTGGCGGGCGCCATGCAGCGTGATGCCACGCATCCGCTGTACCTGGATATTCACTTCGAATCGGACGGCCGGTTCATCCAGGCAATTGCCCCTGGGCACAACGCCTTCGTCTACGTTTACCGCGGTGATCTGGCGATCGGCGCCGATAAGGTTCCGGCCAAGCGCATGGCAATTCTCGCCAACGATAAGGAGTCCGATGGCGTTGTCCTGCAGGGGGCGGCTGGCACCCGGGCGATCCTGATCGCCGGCAAGCCGCTGGGCGAGCCCATAGCGCAGTACGGTCCTTTCGTCATGAATACCCAGCAGGAGATCTACCAGACGATCGAGGACTTTCGCAGCGGGCGCTTCGCCGCGGCGGCAAAGTAGACCCGCGCCGCACATTTCAGCCACAGGAAATTGAAACAGGACAGAACCATATGAACGCACTGAACCGCTTTGGACCCCTTGCGGGCCGCATCTTGATCGCGCTGATCTTCCTGATGTCGGGCGCCGCGAAAGTCGCCGGCTTTGCCGGCACCGTGGGCTATATCGCCAGCAAGGGCCTGCCCATGCCAACGGCCGGCGCGGTTGCCGCCATCATCGTCGAACTGGGCGGCGGCCTGATGCTCGTAATCGGCTGGCAGGCGCGCCTGGCAGCAGCGACGATGTTCGCTTTTACCTTCCTGGCGGCAATCTTCTTCCATGCTTTCTGGGCCGCTTCCCCCGATCAGGTCCAAAACACCCTGATCCATTTCATGAAGAACATCTCCATGATGGGCGGCCTGCTCTATGTCGTCATCCACGGCAGCGGCCCACTGAGCGTCGATAACCGAAAGGGGCCATAGCCGCGACGGCATTGCGCCCGCCGCACGTGGACCAGACACGCGGCAGCGGCGCGGCGACTGGGGTTGCCTCAGATAAAGGCGTAGCCCCAGGAGCCGCGCCGCGCGGCTTTCATGGGTTCGCGATCCTCGGGATCGACCATGCGCCCGCGCTCCGGATCCTCCGGGATGCGTGTCTCCACGAGCGTTTCGTCGCGCTCGACGGCCGGATCATCCTCGTCCGGGTCCTGCGGATCATCGATGGCCGGTACGTGGAATTTGTGCTGGTGCTTGTCATGCATTTTGTTTCTCCCGGTGGCAGCCCGCTGGGGCTTGGTCATGGGCCAGATCCCGAAATGGTGGAGCCGGACGCATGGTGCAATGCTGGCGCCTCGCGCGGCGGGCGTCGGTTCGCTCGCATACGCAATCGGGCGCCGGCGTGCCCTCTATAATCGCAACCGAAACAGCGATCGGATGGGAGGAGTGACGGGCGAAGGTACCGGAGCGCTGAAATGTCGCTTGCATCGAGTCGGAATTTTCAGACGCTCCGCAATGACGCGGACCATGGGCCTCTCCCGGCAATTCTGCTGACCCTGACAGTGGTCACCGGACTCGTCGATGCTGTCAGCTATCTCAAGCTGGGTCACGTATTCGTGGCCAATATAACTGGCAACATTGCGTTTCTCGGTTTCGCCATCGCCGACGCCAAGGAATTTTCCATCGGGATATCCCTGATGGCGACTGCCGCTTTTCTCGTTGGCGCCGTCGGCGGTGGCAGGCTGGGTTATCGCATGGGCAGGCACCGGGCGCGACTTCTGGCCATTGGTATCTTTGTCGAAGTCGTGATCGTCGGCATCGCGCTGCTCGTGTCCATTGCGACGTCGGCTCCTGCCGGAAACTTCGACCATTACGGTCTCGTAATCCTGTTGGGGCTGGCCATGGGCCTGCAAAGCGCGGTTTCGCGCAAGCTGGGCGTGCCCGATCTTCCGACGACGGTGTTGACGCTCACCCTGGCCGGACTTGCCGCCGACTCCAGCCTTGCCGGCGGCAATAATCTGCGAGCCCGTCGTCGGCTGCTGGCCACCGGCGCGGTATTGCTCGGCGCCGCGGCCGGGGCCTGGCTCATTTTTACGTTCGGCATTGGCGCGGCGCTGGGCGTTGCCTTTGTGCTTCTCGCCCTGAACAGCGTACTGGCATACCGCAAATTCAATTCCACCGAGCAATGGACGGTCGGTTCCTAGCCGAGGCTACCGGAATCGATGCGCTTCGCCAAATGATCGAACGTAGCCATTCGAATTTTTTCCAGTCGACCCGCATGAAATTGCGCACCTGCGACGCAGGCGCCTGCCGTAATGCGCCCTCGCCCGGCACAACGCCGCCCGGAGCCGCCTGAGATGTTTGCGCTCCCGGCGTCCCGCTGGCTGGAGCGCCACGCGATTCACTATTCCTGGGTAGTGATGGCGCTCATATTCCTGGCGATGCTGATATCGGCCGCAGCACTGGGACTACCCGGCGCCCTGCTTCAGCCCCTCGGCGCAGAGTACGGCTGGACGCCCGGGGAGGTGTCGTCCGCGTTTGCCATTCGCTTTGCGCTTTACGGGCTGCTCGGACCATTTGCCGCCATACTCCTGGAGCGCTACGGCGTGCGGCGCATTATCTGCATCGCGCTTGCGCTGCTGGCAAGCGGCTTGCTGCTTGCCACGGGCATGTCGGCGTTGTGGCAGTTCTTCCTGTTGTGGGGTGTGGTACTGGGCACAGGTTCCGGGCTTACCGCACTCGTGCTGGGCGCAACGGTTGCCAACCGCTGGTTCGAGCGACGGCGCGGACTGGTGCTGGGAATTCTGACGGCCAGTTCTGCCACCGGGCAGCTGCTCTTTCTGCCGCTGGCCGCGTATCTGATCCGCGGCCATGGCTGGCGCATCGCAGTCCTGCCCATCATCTGCGGATGCCTGCTCTTTGGCCTGCTGGTCTTCCTGTTCCTGCCGGAACGGCCGGCCGATCTGGGCCTGGCTCCCTTTGGCGCCGATCCGCGCGCGCCAGGCCCGGCCAGGGCCGCATGGCGGCCGGGGTTCCTCGAACCCTGGAAGGCGCTGGCAAATGCCATGGGCAATCGAACGTTCTGGGTGCTGTTCGGCACGTTCTTCATTTGCGGGCTGAGCACCAGCGGACTCATCCAGACCCATTTCATTTCCCTCTGCAGCGACTACGGGGTGGCCGCAGTTCCCGCGGCCTCGGTGCTGGCCATGATGGGCGCTTTCGATTTCATCGGCACCATCCTTTCCGGCTGGCTCTCCGACCGCTTCGACAATCGCAAGCTGCTTTTCTGGTATTACGGCCTGCGCGGACTCTCGCTGCTGTGGCTGCCCAGTTCCGGATTCACGTGGCTGGGCCTTACGACCTTTGCGATGTTCTATGGCCTGGACTGGATTGCCACCGTCCCGCCCACTGTCAAGCTGGCCAGCGCGGAATTTGACCGCCAACGCAGCGCGCTGATCTTCGGCTGGATATTCGCCGGCCACCAGCTGGGCGGCGCGCTCGCCGCTTACGGCGCCGGCCTTACCAGGACGGTCCTGCTCTCCTACAACCCGGCCCTGTATGGCGCGGGTGTGGCCTGCGTGCTGGCCGCAGTCTTGATTTTCCTCGTGCCGCGGCGCGGATCCGGGCCGACCGCTGCAAGGCTCGCACCCGCTGCTGCATGAGGCGGGTGGGGCCGGGCCAAGGACGCGCTGCATGAAGCCAAATCGGCCGGCCGGGACCGCACGTGCGCGCTGGCTGACTGAATGCGCATCCGGGCGGCTCCGCCGCCCAGTACCCTCCCGATCCCGCGCCAGACCGGCCCTACTTCGTGGCCGCGAAGCGGATAGTGATATCGGCAATGCGCTGACCGAACTTCTTGGCCGTCTCGATATCGCCCGGAACCACCTCGTCGGGCGAGGCGTCCGATGGCGTGGCCGTCATCAGGCCGCCAAAGGAGCCCACGTAATTGATGTCGTTGCGAGTCGCCGCCTTGCTATTGCTGGGCATGAGCCCGGACCCCACCCAGAGCATGCTGTGCTGCATGGCCAGCGTCATGAAGTAATGCAGGGTGGAAAACTTGTCGCCGTTCATGGTCGCGGAATTGGTGAAGCCGGCCGCGATCTTGTCTTTCCATGCCTGCGCGAACCACGCCTTGCTGGATGCGTCGGCGAACTTCTTGAACTGCCACGAGACGCTGCCCATGTAGGTGGGCGAACCGAACACCACCGTTCGGGCGGCCATGATCTGATCCCAGGCGGCGTCCGCAATATTGCCCTCGGCGTCGATGGCAATCAGCGCGCCGCCACTGCCGTGCGCAACCGCCTCGGCAATCTTCTTGGTATGGCCATAGCCACTGTGGTAAACGATAACGATAGCGCTCATTCGGGAACCTTTCTTGGGGGTGTTGGAGACCGGTTGCAAACCGCCATGATTCGGGTGGGTATCATATCGACCCAGAGACCCCTAACGACTTGAGGATTTTCGGATGACGGAACCCACAATCGCCCAGCGCGGCCCCTACCCCGTGGCTGTCGAGGCCGGCAAGACCTACTACTGGTGCCGCTGCGGCCGCAGCGCCACCCAGCCCTTCTGCGATGGTTCGCACAAGGACACCACGTTCGCCCCTGAACCGTACACCGCGCAAAAGAGCGAGACCGTCTATTTCTGTGGCTGCAAACACAGCGCCAAGGGCGCCCTGTGCGACGGGTCGCACAACCGCATCTGAAAACCGCCATGCCGGAGAAAGACCGGGGGCCGCGACGGGGCCCCGGCGCGCCCGGCCTGGACCCGGTCATACGCCCGCTCGCCAGCACCACCCTGCCCGAAGCGCTGCGCGGCGCCGGTGGACTCAATCGCGCGCCGCGCGACCGCTGCCAGATCGACGCCAACAACGACCTGGACGCACTTTCCTGCTTTCTTGCCGAATACGACCGTTCGCCAGGCACTGCCCGCATCTACCAGCGCGAATGCGAGCGCCTCGTGCTGTGGGCCGCGCATGAGTGCGGCAAGCCGCTCTCGAGCCTTACGCGTCAGGACTTCGAGGGGTATCTGAACTTCCTGGCCGATCCCCAGCCCGCCGAACGCTGGTGTGCGGCCAAGGTCAGCCGCACCTCGGCATCCTGGCGCCCCTTTGTGGGCCCCTTGAGCGAACCCGCCCTGCTGACCGCCATCGCCGCCATCAATTCGCTGATGAAGTATCTCGTCGATGCGGGCTACCTCGCAGGCAATCCGCTCGGCCTGATACGCCAGCGCCGCCGCAAGCTTGCGCTTGACGCCGCAGGTCCGGGCAGCGCTGCCGCTGCCGTGATGGTGCCCGAATCGACCACGGTGGAGCGATTTCTCGATGCCGACATGTGGGCTGCGGTATCGCGGGCGGTGGAGGCCCTGCCGCGCGGCACGCCGGCACAGCAGGACGAATACGAGCGCCTGCGCTTTGTCTGTGCCCTGCTGTACCTGCTGGCGCCGCGCGCCGGCGAACTCGAGAGCCATCGCATGAACAGCTTCCAGGAGGAGCGCGGCCTGTGGTGGTGGCACGTCACGGGCAAGGGAGCAAAGCAGGCCAAGATACCGGTGCCCGACGACATGATGCAGGCGTTGGTTCGCTACCGCAGGCACCTGGGCCTGTCCGCCGTACCGCGGCGTGACGACACCACCCCGCTGCTGGTTGCGCTTCGCGATCGCACGCCCATCACGGCTCGGCGGCTCAACCAGATACTCAAGCGGCTCTTCGCGCGCGCCGCCGACCTGCTCGGGCCGGAAAACGTCCACAAAGCAGACAAGCTTCGGGCGGCCTCAGCGCACTGGGGCCGGCATACCGGCATAACCGCCAAGGTCGATGCCGGAATGGAGGAACGCTACGTCCAGAAGGACGCCCGGCACGCGGACCGGCGAACCACCCAGCGGTATATCCACGAGGAAGAACGACGCTGGCACGAAGAAGCCCAGAAGCAGCGTCTTCCCTGGCACCAGGACCCGCCATCGCGGCGCGGGCGTTGACCTGGCGCAAATGCCCGGCGCGGGGGATTTGGTGCTGCTTTTTCGGGCAGCGTATAACGTAATGGCATATTTGCCGCCGGGAATTGACCAGCGGTACCGGATCGGGGGATAGTACGGCCTTGCACCCTGCAATTCCGGACTTCAGACCAGCAGGCCACCGCGCGGCAAGCGCCGGGGCCGCGCGGATTGCAGGCAATAGCCGGGGGGAATCCATGGCAGCGATTTACGCTAGCGAATCAGAAGCAGCGATGCACGAAGCCGCAATTGACGCACTTGCCAATGAAATGCGTCGTCCAGCAGCGGAAATAAAGTTGCACTACGAAAAAGAACTGTCACGCCTCATGAACGGCGCGCGCGTGCGAGACTTTCTCAGCGTATGCGCCACGCGGCACCTGCGTCAGAACCTGCGCAGCCCGGAACGTCAGACTCCCTGAGGGTCCCAGACCGACCATCACAGGTCTTGCGTCAGGCGCGCTCGAAGTGCTCCACCTGGGGCGGCTTGGCAAAATACGGGCTCACGATCTCCCGCCATTGCGCGAACGCCGGCGAGCCGCGGAAGTCAACGGTGTGGTTCTCCAGGGTTTCCCACTCGATCAACAGTACGAATCGCTCCGGCGTTTCGATGCAATGCTGCAGTTCGTGCTTCCGGTAGCCCGTTGCCTTTGCTATGGTGGCCTGGACACCGCGCGCTACCGCCGCGCCAAATTCGACCTGCGTGCCGGGGCGTACGGTGAAATCGACAATTTCCAGGATCATGGCTGCGGCCCGTGTCTTTGGATCAGGTCGACGATGGTACCCGCAATGTCGCGCAAAATGAACAGGTTCGCTGCGCGATCCGCGGCGGCTACACTGCCGCTGGCTGGCATTCCCGCCCACTGCTGAGGTTCGCGGCCGGTATGCTTGGGCATACCGGATCCCGTGCGAACTCTTTTACATGAACCGATTTTTTTTCTCGAGCGGCAATGCGTCAACCTGGCGGGATGGCGCCGCCGCCCGTCGCGTGGCAGTCCTGTCCGTGGCCGGGTGCTTGGTTATTGCCTTGCTGTCGGCCTGCACGTCTGCGCCGACGCCCGCTGCCAAGGTTGACGAAGAGGCCGTTTCCCGCTATCGGGCAGCGGGTTACCCGCTGCCTGCATCCATTCCGACGCAAGCCCACCGGATCAGCGGTCCCGTCACGGAAGCGCCCTGGACCATAGGCCTGACCCGGCCGGCCGATCATCTGGTTCACCCGCTCATCATTTACCTGCCCGGCCTGGGCGAGGATGATTCCACGCCGGTGCGCTGGATTGAAGCCTGGGCGCACGCGGGATACGCGGTCCTGGCCATCCAGGCCCTGCGCGACGATGCCAATGTATGGAGCACCGCCGATGCCCGCAGCGGCGATTTCGAACGCATCGCCCGCGCCCGCTTTGCCGACGACCTGATGGCAGACCGCATTGCCCGCTTGTCCCGCCTGCTGGCGCAGATCCGCGCGCGCAGCCTGCGGGGAGAAGCCGGACTCGACGGCCTGGACTGGAACCATGTGGCGCTGGCCGGAGCGGACCTGGGGGCGTATACCGTGCAGCGCATCGCAAGCAGCCCGCAGTCCACCCTGGCTGATCTGCACTGGCCCCTGACGCCGCAGGCCTATCTGGTCATCAGCCCCTACGCCGTGCGCAGCGCTCGCGGTGCCGAGGCCGATTCCACCCGGGCGCCGCTGCTGATGATCAGCTCGCGCGACGACGTCGATGCCTACGGTGTCGTTACCGATCCGTCCATACGCCATCTGGCGTTTGACCGCCTCAAGGGAGCGGACGACATTTATTTCGAGCTGGGTGCGGCCACGCACCGCTGGCTGGGCGGGGCCGTGGTTCTGAGCTCACCCACGGAGGCCGCGCCGCGGCCGCGCATGATGTCCGATGAAGGGGAACACGGTTCGCCCGTCGGCCGGCGCATCAAGGAGCACGCCGGCCGTGACGACATGGCGCCGCAAGCCGACGACGAGGATACTCCCGCAGACCGCAAGGCCCGCGTTGCGAGCATTGCCGACCAGACCGCGGCGCGCAGCCGCGCGCTGACCCAATCGGCGCTGAGCGCGACATCCTTCGAGGCGGTGTCCGTTGCTTTTCTGGATGGCTGGCTGCGTGACCAGCCTGCGGCCCGCGCCTGGCTGAGCGATCGTGCCCCAACGTGGCTGCAAAATGGCGATCGCCTCAAACATCGATAGGCCGGCCCCAAGCGCCGGCGTCTCCGCGGCAAGTCCTGAGGACCGTCCGGACGGCCCGCGTACTGCGGCGGCCCGCGTTGCGCGGCAGGCCGAGGTACTGGCAGCGCTTTCCCGCGTCGTGCCGCCCGATGCCCTCCTGCATCGCAACGAAGATACGGTTGCGTATGAATGCGACGGGCTCACGGCCTACCGCGAGTCGCCCCTGCTGGTGGTGCTGCCGCAGGACGAGGCGCAGGTGGGCGAAATCCTGCAGGTGTGCCATGCGCTCGATGTCCCGGTCGTGGCCCGCGGCGCGGGCACCGGCTTGTCGGGCGGCGCCCTGCCCCACCGGCTGGGCGTGACGCTGTCGCTGGCGCGGCTCAATCGCATTCTGCACATCGATCCGCTGGCGCGAAATGCGCTGGTCCAGTGTGGCGTTCGCAACCTGGCCATCAGCGAAGCGGCCGCGCCCCTGGCCCTGTATTACGCCCCGGATCCCAGCAGCCAGATCGCCTGCACCATCGGCGGCAATATCGCGGAGAACTCCGGTGGCGTGCACTGCCTCAAGTACGGCCTCACGCTGCACAATGTGCTGCGCATCACCGGATTCACCGCGCAGGGCGAGCCGGTCAGCTTCGGTTCAGCCGCGCTCGACGCGCCGGGCCTGGACCTGGTTCCGCTGGTGGTGGGCAGCGAAGGCATGCTGGCTGTCGTGACGCAGGTCCTGGTGCGCCTCACGCCCAAGCCGCAGCTTGCGCGCTGCATCATGGCCAGCTTCGACAGCATCGAGACAGCCGGCGACGCGGTTGCCAGCATCATCGCCGCGGGCATCATTCCGGCCGGGCTCGAGCTCATGGACCGCCCCATGACAGCCGCCGTGGAAAATTTCGTGCAGGCCGGCTACGACCTCTCGGCCGCCGCCATCCTCCTGTGCGAGAGCGATGGCACTCCCGAGGAAGTTGCCGAGGAAATAGGCCGGATGTGCGCGGTGCTTGAGCGCAGCGGCGCCACCCGGATCGCCGTCAGCCAGGACGAGGCGCAGCGCCTGCGTTTCTGGAGCGGGCGCAAGAACGCCTTCCCGGCAAGCGGCGGCATGAGCCCTGATTACATGTGCATGGACTCGACGATTCCGCGGCGCCGCCTGGCCCAGATGCTGCGGGCCATCGAGGCCATGGAGCAAAAATACGCGCTGCGCTGCGTAAACGTGTTTCATGCCGGCGATGGCAATCTGCACCCCCTGATCCTCTACGATGCCAACGACCCCGATCAGCTGCACCGCTGCGAGCAGTTCGGCGCCGACATCCTCGAGACCAGCGTGCGCATGGGCGGCACCGTAAGCGGCGAACACGGCGTGGGCGTTGAAAAGCTCAATTCGATGTGCGTGCAGTTTTCGCCGGCCGAGCGCGAATGCATGCTCGCGGTGAAGCGCGCGTTCGACCCTGCGGGACTGCTCAACCCGGGCAAGGCAGTGCCCACGCTGCAGCGCTGTGCCGAGTATGGCAAGATGCACGTGCATCGCGGCCAGCTGCCCTTTCCCGACCTGCCAAGGTTCTGACGTGGACGTCCCATTGCAGCACCTGGTCGACCAGGTGCGCAGCGCTCAGGCCGCCGGCGCGCCGCTATGCATCCGCGGTAGCGGCAGCAAGGATTTCTACGGCGGCATGCCTGCGGGAACACCGCTCGACGTGGCCGGCTTGCGGGGAATCTGCAGTTATGAACCCACCGAAATGGTGATCACCGCACGCGCCGGAACGCCCATCGTGGAACTGGAGCAGGCCCTTTCCGAGCACGGGCAGGGCCTGGCCTTCGAACCGCCCCGCTATGGCGGCGGCGGCACCCTGGGGGGAATGGTGGCGGCGGGCCTGGCAGGCCCCTCCCGCGCCGCGGTAGGCGCGGTGCGGGACTTCGTTCTCGGGCTGGCAATGATCGATGGCCGCGGTGAAGTACTGCAATTTGGCGGCCAGGTAATGAAAAACGTGGCCGGCTACGACGTATCGCGCGTGATGGCGGGGTCCTTGGGCGTGCTCGGTGTCATCGCCGAAATCTCCCTCAAGGTACCGCCGGTGGCGGCGGCACGGCAGACCCTGGTGCTCAACCTGGATCAAGCTGCCGCCATCGATTGCGTACAGCAGTGGACCACCGCAGCACTCCCGGTGCGCGCCAGTGCGTGGCATCGCGGTGTCCTGCACCTGCGCCTGGAGGGCGCACAGGCCGCGGTGGAATCCAGCACGCGGCGCCTGCTGTCCAGCCATGGCGCAACGGTCATTGATCCTGCGACCGCCGACGTTTTCTGGAGCGCGTTGCGCGACCAGGAGAACGCATTCTTTGCCGCTGCGCGGCCCGCGCCACTGTCCGCAGAGCGCGGCGGGGATGCCGCGGCTGAGCACCTTACGCTTTGGCGCCTGTCCGTACCGCCTGCCCAGCCGCCTCTATCCATTGAAGGCGACACCCTGATCGAATGGGGCGGAGCCTTGCGCTGGGTATTGAGCGACGAGCCGGCCAGCGCTATCCGCGCGCTCGCAACTGCAGCCGGCGGTCACGCCACGGCATTTCGCGGCGCCCGTGACCGGACCGAGGTATTCGACAAATTGTCGCCGCCGCTGGAGCGCATACACCGCAATCTGAAGGCTGCGTTTGATCCGGCTCACATTTTCAATCCCGGTCGGCTGTACCCATGGCTGTGATTCAGCTACCGGTGTCGGCTTCCTAGCCCATCGTCAACGATGCAAACCGCCCTGCACCACGAATTCGCCGGCACGGCCGATGGCCGCCGCGCCGAGGCCATCCTGCGCAAGTGCGTGCATTGCGGGTTTTGCCTGGCCACCTGCCCCACCTACCAGTTGCTGGGGGACGAACTGGACAGCCCGCGCGGCCGGATTTACCTGGTCAAGCAGGTGATGGAGGGCGCCCCGCCCTCCCGCGCAAGCCAACTGCACCTGGACCGCTGCCTCACCTGCCGCAATTGCGAAACCACCTGCCCCTCGGGCGTTGACTACGCCGACCTGCTCGATATCGGCCGCCGCGTACTCGAATCCAAGGTCAGCCGCACGCCGCCGCAGCGCCTGGTCCGCTGGTTGCTTAAGGAAGGCCTGACCTCACGCGCGTTTGCGCCGCTGATGCGCCTGGCAACCTCCCTGCGGCCGCTGCTGCCGCCCTTGCTCAAGCGCAAAGTGCTCGCGCCGCGGCCATCGCCGGCATCAGGGCGCGTGTGGCCCAAGGCCACGCACGCCCGCCGAGTACTGATG
>Ga0209698_10000821_pt1 | contig 35854 bp, 34 predicted proteins | sample LitLauG_LLR_2012_FD_187203 | JGI IMG/M metagenome (GOLD analysis project Ga0209698, IMG submission 187203) | Freshwater sediment microbial communities from Pennsylvania, USA - Little Laurel Run_MetaG_LLR_2012 (SPAdes) (version 2) | ecosystem: Environmental > Aquatic > Freshwater > Creek >... | reverse complement strand
CGGTTAAGCGGGAGATCCTTCGCTACGCCTGAAAAACGGCTACGCTCAGGATGACATTGTCGTATAAGGGCCAGACCGCGCCACGACCGACATTTCTTACGGCTTCGCAGGCCCGCTCGCCGGCGGGGCGAGCGCTGCGGTCACCGAGGCCGGCAGTTTGTCGGCGTTGGCCATCAGCAGCGACACTTGCCACATCTGGTCAGTCGTAAGGAATTTCGAAAAACCCGGCATGCCGGTCAGCCGGATTCCGTTGGCCACTTTCCAATAGGTCTCGCCGGGTTCGTCGTCAGTAACGCCCTTGCCGCGCAAAAGGTGCGGAGGAGTGGGAAACTCGCCCTTGGCGATGGCGGTCTGCTCGGTTCCCGGCAGTCCGTGACAGACGGCGCAATTCTGCTGGTAAATTGCAGCGCCCGCCAGCAGGTTCGCTTCATTCACCGGTAGCGGCGACTGTTTCGGCATTTCGCGGTTGATGCGCGCATGCAGGGCCATACCCGCCAGCGTTTTTTCAAACGGCATCGGTGGGGCCGATGTCGCCGCCGGCGCCATGCCGCTGGAGAAATAGAAAAATACTCCACCCACTCCGACCAGCACGGTCACGATCACACCCAGAACAAAACCCTTCATTCTTAACCTTCCTCCACTTGAATTCTCGTCAACCGATTTCAGCGCGTCCCATTCGACGGATTACTTTTTGCCCTTCCCCAAAATCTCTTCGATCTGTTTGGTGTGGTTCAAGTCATGCCCGGCGAACATGCGCGAGATGTGCTCGATCGTCTCGACTCCGCGCTCCGAGTGCATGCCGTGGTGCTGCCACTGCTCCGCCTTCAGCGATTTCAGCAGGCTGAGGTTGGCCTCGCGAAAGGCGCGAAACTGTTCCAGCGATTTTCGAGGATCGCGCTTGGCATAGTGCCCGGCGTCCGCCCACGCATCCTGATCGAAACCCAGAATGGGCGTGCCGGGCGACCCCAGAATCAACCGCATGCGCCATCCCGCCACGATTTCGCAATCCGCGAGATGCGCAAGGATCTCCGTCACCGACCACTTGTCTGGCGCTGGACGCTTCTTCAGCTTCGCCGCCGGCACGCCTTTGATCAGTTTCGCCAGCCTGTCGGCCGTCGCCGCCTGCACCGCCAGCGGCTTCTTGCCCTGCACATACCCCGTCACTCGCGCGATGTACTGCGGCGCTGTCTCTTTCATCTTCCGCTCCTTGAGTTTATTGTTCCGCCTTGTCACCGGCGGAAAACTTGGTCCACGGCCCGGCCTTCATGTCGCGCAGCAGCGGCTTCTGCCAGGAATATTCCGGATGCTGCTCCAGGAATTTGTCGGCAATAAAATCCTCGCCGCAGGGATGGCCGGCGTGCGCCACCAGGCTCATGTTCGCGGCCATGCTGGCGTCGGTGGCTTTGCCTTGCACCGCGCCCTCGGGCGCATATGCTTCGCGGCTCCATTCCTTAACACCGCGGGGCGACGCGTCGACGTGCCCGCACAGCGTCCGCTCGTTGGCCTGGGTCTTATGTTCGAAGCTGTCGCCGTGGTCGCCGAGAAACTGCTCGGCAAACGCCACATCGATCTTTCCCTTGTTCTGCTGCACCAGTTCTTCGGCCCGCACGTGCCGTGCATTCATTGAGGAGGACAGATTACTCGGATCGAACCCGCTGGTCTCTTCCTTGATGAGCTTCGGGTCGCGCGCGAAATTCGAGCTGACGTAATAGCCGTCTTTTGTCCGCCATATCGGAGTGTTCTTCAAACCCAGCTCCAGATAGGCGATTTCGCCGGTCTTGCGGTCACCGATCAGCCAGTCGTTGGCGTAGCCGCCGTTGTTGCCGTCTTTGATGATGCGCACGTAGTCGTCAATGCTCTTGGCATACTGGATCGCTTTGCGCGAGCGCACGAACTCCGGTTTGCCGCTCGGGTCCCATCCTTCGAATTGCGTGATGGTGGTTTCGGTCACCATCATGCCCGCGTCGTTGATCACGAAATCATCGTCGGAAGTAATCACGCCGGGCATGCCATCCATCAGCATGCGCTGGCCATGCGTGGGCGCGATATCGAAGATGACCACCCAGCGTTCGCCGTCCAGGTAGCCGGTCCAGTTGTTGTGCGCGATCACGATCTGATGGTCCTTCGTGTACGCGCCGGTCGCGATGAACGCGCTGCAGTTGCCCGGCGCTACCAGCTTCGGGTTGCGCGCCGCATGTTCCTTTTTATTGAGCCAGGGAATGTAGTAGTCCGGGACTTCTTCGAACGCATTCAGCGCCACAATGTCGTAAAGGTCGAGGTCGGCGCCGTGCGCCTTTGCCCCATCGGCAATGCCTTGCAGTTCCTGCTGATATTCGGCGTCGATGTGCGGCCAGAGTTGGGTGCGGGCCGTCTCGCGGAAAAATTCCCAGCCGCGCTGCGAATCGTGGGTGCCAAGCAGCTTGACCGCGGCCAGCGTGTCGGCAATTTCCGGGGCCAGCAGGTAACCGTGCTGGTAGCCGATGTCGGCCGGCGCGCCTTCCAGGTGAACGTAGGTCCAGCCGCCGCGCCGGAAGCGATAGGCCTTGGCCAGTCGTTCAGCGTCGCCCGCCTGCCCCGGAGTCGCGGCCAAAAGCCCGCAAACCGCCGCAACCAGGAACGCCACCGTCCACCACACCTTGCCACTGCGCGCGCTCAACTTCATTCTTCCCTCCGCGGAAACTTCCCTCTCCAAACAAGCTCGAATTATAGCCCGGGAGGCAGCCCGTCGTTCACCCTCGGGGCGGAATGCAGGCTTTCTTCGCGACAGCCGTTGACATTTCCCTGCTCGGACAGGCACACTGCTCAATCTACGGGAAATCGGTTCCCGTGAGGGCATTGGCTGGCCAGAGACTCTCGGCGGCCTGTGGGCAGTGCGTTTCACCCGTACATATGGCCATGGGCGAGCAAAGGATCAGCTATACGCTCGACTCCACGCTGGAGTCTGTTGACAGCGCGGAGGAGAAGGCCACCCAGTTTGCAACGGATTTGGGCTTCAGCGAAGAAGAAATCCTGCAGATTTCGATGGCGGTTCGCGAAGCTGCGGTCAACGCCGTTCTGCACGGCAATGCCTACGATCCGGCCAAGAAAGTGACGCTGGCGCTGGAATCGACCGGCGGCGTCATGGTGATTTCGATCCGCGACCAGGGCAAGGGGTTGGATCCTTCGTGCATTCCCGACCCGCTGGCCCCGGAAAACCTGCTCAAGACTTCGGGCCGCGGCATTTTTTTGATGCGCTCGTTTATGGACGACGTTCAGATTTTCCCGTCTCAGACGGGGACAGAACTTAAATTGATCAAGCACGCCCACGGTACTGCCGGGGGCGGCAAGGAGGCTTCCCAGTGAGCATGAAAACCAGTTTGCGGCAGGTCGACGGCGTCACCATCGTGGACTGCAGCGGACGTATTACCCTCGGCGAAGGCAGTGTCATTCTCCGCGACCAGGTGCGCGACCTGCTGACCAAAGGACAGAAGAAGATTGTGCTCAACCTCGGCGACGTCAATTACATTGACAGCTCGGGCATCGGTGAACTGGTCAGCGCCTACACCACTGCCAAGAACCAGGGCGGCGAGCTCAAACTGCTCAACCTGACAAAAAAGGTGCACGATCTGCTTCAGATCACCAAGCTCTACACCGTCTTCGACGTGAAAGAGGACGAAACCGCCGCGGTAAAGGCTTTCAAGTAAACCAGCGCCGCCAGCGCTCAACCCCTTCCCGATGTCATCCCGAAGCCCCGCGGTTGTTACAGCGGGGCGAGGGATCTCGCGTTCAGCGCAATCCCGCACCTGACCGTTTACTCCCCGCTCGCGTAAGATAACCAACCATGCCCCGCTTCCTCCGCTCGGACGTCGGCGTCCTCATTCTGCTTGCTATTGTCTTTTCCGCCGTCCACATCGGCATCAGTTCGCCGTACGGTTTTCATCGCGACGAACTCGTCACTCTGGATGACGCCCGCCACCTGGATTGGGGATTCGTTGCCTACCCTCCGCTTACGCCCGCCATGGGCCGCATCGAAATGGCTTTGTTCGGCGCCACCACCCTGGGCGTGCGGATATTGCCCACGCTCGCACTTGCCCTTGCCGTCCTGCTGTCAGGCCTGATGGCGCGCGATCTCGGCGGCTCGCGCCGCGCTCAACTGCTTACGGCGATTAACGTCGCCATTGTCCCCATCGTCGTCATCCAGACCAGCGTCCTGCAATACGTCTCGTTCGACTATCTGTGGGGAGTGCTGCTGACGTTCTGCCTGGTTCGGCTGCTCAAGAGCGGCGACGAGCGCTGGTGGCTTGGCATTGGCGCCGCCATCGGCCTGGGCATGATGACGAAATATACGATGGCGTTTTTTGTCACCGGGCTGGTCGCAGCCCTGCTGGTGAGCGGACTGTTCGACCCCAACGTTCGCCGTCAGGCGATTAGCCGCTGGCTTTGGGCCGGCGTCGCGATTTCCGTGGTCATCTTCCTGCCCAATTTCATCTGGCAGGTCGATCATCATTTCATCTCGCTCGATTTTCTGCGGCACATCCATAAGCGCGACGTTGGGCAGGGCCGCTCCCACGGATTCCTCATTCAGCAGCTCTATGTCTGCGTCAGCGCGTTTCTCTCGCCGCTGGCCTTCATGGGTTTGTGGTTCTATTTCCGCGAGCAAGGGCGCAAATACGTTTTGCTCGCTTGGATGTTCGTATTTACACTGGCGCTGTTCATAGCCGGCCAGGGCCGTTCGTATTACATGGGCCCACTCTATCCGGCGCTGCTGGCCGCGGGATGCGTGGTCTGGGACCGTTGGATCGACGACCGCACCCGCGGCGCACGGCTGGCCATTCAGGGCGTGACCTGGCTGCTGGTTGCGGTGAGCATGGTGCTGTCGTTCGTCTTATTCACGCCGATTCCGCCGGTGAACTCCGCCGGCTGGAACGCGGCCCTCAAAATTCACGACAATTTCGTCGAGGAAATTGGCTGGCCCGAACTGGTAGCGACCGTCGCGCAGGTCTACCAGTCGATTCCCGCCGACCAGCGCGCCGGAGTGGGCATCATCGTGGGCAATTACGGAGAGGCCGGCGCTATCAACATGTTCGGCCCCAAGTACGGCTTGCCTCCGGTCATCAGCGGCACCAACTCGCTCTGGTATCGCACCTATCCCGCCAATCAGCCGCAGACCTTAATTGCCGTGGGCTTGGGTGAGGGCTTCCGGCGTGATCATTTCGAAAGCTGTCAACTGGTTGCCCGTAACCTCGTCCCCTACGGCGTGTCGAATGAAGAAAGCCGCGACCACCCCGATATTTATCTTTGCCACCATCTGCTGCAATCCTGGCCCGATTTCTGGCAGGACTTCCAGTGGTTCGGCTAGCAAGACCGTGCGGGGCATTGGCTCGCAGGGCCACGAATCGTGCTGGGGACAGCCTCGGCTGTCCAATCGAGCGGAGCTCGATCTCAAGTCTCTCGACGCCCATTTCGGGAACGTCACGAGAAAAAATAATTCGCACCCTGCTCTACCCGCCGCCCCCAGCATTACGATCTTTCTGATTGAACTCACCGCTCATCTTCGCGACTTTGCTGACCGCATGCGCGTTCGCCGCGCCCGCCCACGCGGCCAACTGCATTCCAATCGAGCAGGCCCGCGGCCACATCGGCGAAACGAAGTGCGTGACCGGGAAAGTGCTGAGCGTGAAGGCCAACCAGCACGGCGCGCATTTCCTCGAGTTCTGCGCCGACTCGCCCACCTGCCCATTCACTGTCGTGGTCTTTGCTGAAGACCTCCGCGATGTCGGCGATGTGCGCCAGCTCGCCGGGCGCATGATTGAGATTCGCGGCACGCTGAAGCTTTACGACAACCGCGCCGAGATCGTCCTCAACAACATAAGCCAACTGAGCGGCGGCGCGCATATGATTCCGCCCGTGCCCAAGGCCTATGACGCGGCCAACCGCGGCCACTACAGCGCCGGCAGATTCCGTCCGGGCAAGAAGCCGAAAAAGAAAAAAGGCATCCCTAGCCTTACGGCCACCTATGGCGATGACGAAGAAGGCGAAGAGCCGCCGCAGTAAAGCAAACCCGCCAACCTGTCATCCTGAGCGAAGTAAATGCTTCGCGGAACGCGAAGCATTTGCGAAGTCGAAGGATCCCTACCCCTGGCACTATCGCCGGCGCATCGACGCCCTTGCCTTGGCGCCAGCCCTACACCAGCCCCTTCCGCAACTCCTCCAGATCGTACTTCGTCCCTCGCCAGACCACCCCGCCGTTCCACAGCGTCAGCACCGTCGACCGCACCAGCGTGTAGATAAACAGCGACGAGCTCACCGGATGCAGCACAAAGTAATAAAAAGGCACGTCGGATCGCTGCGACATTCCGACATAAATCGCAAAGATGCTCAACAGCGCCAACGCGTAAGGCACACGCGCCCAGCCATGTGCCAGAAAAATGCCCGCGAACGGCATCAAGTTCAGGAACGCCATCGCGATCACCGTGCCCAGCGCTCTCCACCACTGAAACGAAAGGATGGCAAAGAAATTCTTGGTCAGGTTGTTGACCATGCCCATCGCGCCGATCGCCCAGCGGATCGAAATCAAGTCTTCTCCGAAAACATTGCGCTGGCGAAACCCGGACTCCTTCACCACCTTGCCCAGTTTCATGTCGTCGAGCACTTCCATGCGCAGCGCCGCATACGTTCCGACGGCCTCATAGGTGCTGCGCCGCACCAGGTTGAATGCGCCCACTCCCATGTGGTCCTTCGCGTTAGGGTCGGCGACCTTCCACGGGCGGTGCCCAAACATGAACATCGCCTGGAAAAACGCGATCATCATGTGCTCGCCGGGAGTCTTCATCAACATGCGCGGAAACAGCACAACGTGGTCCGCATTCTCCGCCTCGGCATAAGCCATGGCCCGCCGCAGCGCGTCGGGCTTGAACAGTACATCGGCATCGGTAAACAGCAGCCAATCGCCGGTGGCCCCGCGCGCGGCGGTGTACATCGCATGGGTCTTGCCCATCCAACCCGCGGGTAGTTCTGTGTGATGAACAACTCGCAAGGGATGTGAAGTCGACGGTTTTTGATTTTCCGAAATGCGGTCCATGATCTCGCCCGTCCGGTCAGTCGACCGGTCATCGACGGCGATCACTTCATAATTGTCGTAATCGAGCGCAAGCAGCCGCGTGAGCCCGGCTTCAATCGCCGCTTCCTCATTTCGCGCCGGAACAATAATCGAGACCCGAGGCTTCCCCGCCGGTTTCCGGTCCCACTCCGGCCGTGAAATGTCGGCCACGCTCGGCATGCCCAGCGCCGCATCCACAATGCGGGAAAACCACGCCAGCGCCAGAATCGTTCCGGCGATCCAATGAAAATATTGCATTCCTGGTTGGAGACCTCAGATCAGCGGGCCGCGCCTTCCACTCGCACTTCCGGCGCAAACCTCATCCCATAAAACAGTATCGCAGACGACACCGCCATCGCGATCACCGGAAGGATAAACGCCGACTGCAACGTCTTGTGATCGGCCGCCCAGCCCATCATGGTGGGCGACGGCACATCGCCGAGAATGTGGATGATCCAGATATTCGCCGCAATCGCCGTGGCGCGAATGCTCGGGCTCACCGAATTGATCACCGCCGCATTCAGCGGCGAAGTGTTCAGCAGCAGGAAGAACGCCGCCAGTGTGATGGCCGGAATCATCGCACGCCCAGCCGAGAAAAGCGCGACGATCATCATGGGAATGCCCAGCGCCATGCTGACCGCAGAGACCATGTAGTACGAGCTCTTCCAGCGCCGCAGCAGCACATCTCCCAGCCATCCGCCCAGCAGGGACGCCGCAATTCCGTCGAGCACCACTATGATGCCGAACAGCTTGGTGGCATCCTGCAGGCTGAACCCTCGCGCCCGCACCAGAAACGTCGGCATCCACACCTGAATGCCGCCCAGCGCAAAGGTCATGAACGCCATGCCGAGGTTGGCGGCGAGAAACGCGGGATTGCGGAACAAGCCAAAGATCGTCGCGCGCTGCGGCGTATCGTTGACCCGATCATACTGCCCGCGCTTAGGCTCCGGGACCAGCGCAAACAGCAGCGCCAGCAGAAATCCCGGCACGGCTGCGATGTAGAACGGAAAGCGCCAACCGTGTGATGGCCCCAGTTGCCCGCCAAGAATGTATCCCGCCGCCGTTCCCACCGGAATCGCCAGATAAAACACGCCGAGAATGCGCCCGCGCTTTTCCGCTGGAAATAAATCCACCAGGAAAGTCGGCGCGATGGTGACAAACGTCGCCTCGCCGATGCCGACCAGCGTGTGCCGGATCAGCAATTCCGTGTAGGTATTCGTGACCGCGGTGAGCAGCGTCAGGCCGCTCCAGAAAATCGCGCCCCACACGATGATCGGCTTGCGCGAATAGCGGTCTGCCAGCGGCCCGATGAACGGCGCGGCCAGCATGTAAAAACCCAGGAACGCGCTGGTGAGGTAGCCGATTTGGGTGTTGCTGAGGCTGAATTCGTTCTGCACCAGCGGCTGCACCGCAAACAGCACCGAGCGGTCGATATAGTTGAGCAGGTTCAGCGCCGTCAGCAGAATCAGCGCAGTGCGGGGATAGAGTTTCGCGGTGTCCACAAGTCGAGCGAATATAGCACGCATCATGCCCGAAAGGTGACCAGCAGCGCGGTGGCGGTTTGTCATCCCGAGCTCGTAAATGCCTCGCGGCCAGCGAAATTATGCAGTCGAAGGATCCCTACGCGCGGTACCGCCGTCGGAGCAGCGAGGAGTTCGCCCGTGCTTTGCTTCCACTTAGTAACAGTTGACATTATTAACGCTATCCGTTAATATAACGACGTGATCAGGACTTTCGCCAACCGGCGGACGGCGGAAATCTGGCAGACCGGCAAGACCCGCGGATCGCCGCCGGCGAATGTCACCAAACGGAAACTGGCAATACTGGACACCGCCAGCACACTGGACGACTTGAAGTGCCCGCCCGGCAACCGCTTGGAAAAACTGCACGGAGATCGACAGGGGCAATACAGCATTCGCATCAACGATCAGTATCGAATCTGCTTTGTCTGGCGCGGGCACGATGCTTTCGAGGTGGAAATAGCCGACTATCACTAGCGGCTTTGTAGTTCAAAACAAAATGAGGTGACCCGAATGGGACACGAACTTATTCCACGAAAAGGCGCGCCACACTGGAGGGTCCATCCCGGCGAAATCCTCCGGGAGGAATTTCTCAAGCCACTGGGCATGTCGGCTTATGAACTAGCGAAGCGGTTGCGCGTCCCCGCGCCTCGCGTCAACGACATCGTGCTCGAGCGCCGCGGTATCAGCGCCGACACCGCCGTCCGCCTGTCGCGTTTTTTTGGCACGACCGAGCAATTCTGGCTAAACCTGCAAGGCGCCTATGAAGTCAGCCGAGTGATGGCCGAGCAAGCGGCCGAGATTGCCCGCATCGAACCCCGAGCCACTTCCGCCGCCCGCTGAAGCTTCACGCGCGCTTGCCTCGCGGCCACCGCGCCACCACCGTGGTCGAGATCCCGCCGCGCGGACGAAAGTCGCCTTTCACTTCCGCCCACACCGGCTTCGCCCAGCGCACTACATCTTCGAGCACGCGGTTCACAATGTTTTCCTGAAAAATTCCCAGGTTGCGATACGCGTGCAGATATTCTTTGTACGACTTCAACTCCAGGCAGAGTTTTTTCGGCTCATAGCGCAGCGTGATCACGCCGAAATCCGGCAGCCCGGTCTTCGGACACACCGAGGTGAACTCCGGATCGTCAATCACAATTTCGTAGCCGGGAAACTGGTTTGGCCAGGTTTCGATCTCCGGAAAATCAAAATCCAGACCGGCAGCGGCGTGTTCGGCGGTATAGCGTGGCGTGCTCTTCATGACCGCTTATTGTAACTGCGCAGCCCCCTCCCACCGCACAACAGGCGACCGAACCGTTCCTTGCCGCATCCAATGAGAAACCGCCACAAGCCGTTTCGTTTCTGCGAGGAGCGCCTGAAATGATAGATTGTTGGGTCAGGTTTGCGGTTATAAAGGCCTAGAGAACAAGACTTTTGGCAGACATCAACAATCCGCCCAACAGCCGGCGCTGGCTGTGGATCGTCGCTGCGCTGGCCGTCGTGGGCCTCATCGTCCTGCTCAGCCGCAAAGGCCCGATTCGCGTCCGCACCACGCACGTGGAGCGCGGACAGATCCGCAGCCTGATCTCGACCAACGGCAAGGTCGAGCCGATCGTGAACTTCGAGGCGCACGCACCCATCGCTACGACTGTCAAGCGCATCCTGGTCAAGGAAGGCGATCACGTCAGTAAGGGCCAACTGCTGCTCGAGCTCGACGACGCCGACATTCGCAGCCAACTGGCACGCGCCAAAGCCCAGCTCACCACAGCCAAAGCGAATGAGAGCGCGCTGCGCGCCGGTGGAATCAAAGAAGAAGTCCTCACCACTGCGGCGCAGGTGACCAAGGCCCGCTCCACGCGCGACACGGACCAGCGCAATCTCGACGCCATGCAGCGGCTTGCCCAGCAGGGCGCGGCTTCCGTGGCGGAAGTGCGCGAGGCGCAAGACGCGCTCGATCGCGCGCAAGCCGACCTGGGCCTTCTCGAGCAAAAACAAAAGCAGCGCTATTCCGATCCGGAAGCTGCCAAGGTGGAAGCCGAAGTGGCCGAAGCACAGGAAGCTTACGCCGCCTCGGCCGACGCACTGGCCAAGAGCGACGTGCGCGCGCCGTTTGACGGCATCGTCTATGCGCTGCCCGGCCGCCAGGCATCGTTCGTGCAAGCCGGCGATCTTCTGCTTCAGGAAGCCGACCTCAGCAAAATCCTGGTTCGCACATTTGTCGACGAGCCTGACATCGCGCGTCTCGCGCCGGGCCAGCGCATCGACATCACCTGGGACGCCATCCCGTCCCGCGTCTGGACCGGCAGCGTGACCGGCATTCCATCCACCGTGAAGCACAACGGCGCACGCAACGTGGGCGAAGTCACCTGCGTGCTCGACAATCGCGACCTCAAACTGCTGCCCAACGTGAACGTCGGCGTGAACATCATCGTGGCGCAGCACGAAAACGCGCTTACCGTGCTGCGCGAAGCGGTCCACATGGACGACAGCAAGCCCTACGTCTACGAAGTCGTCGACGGAGTGCTCAAGCGCCGCGACCTCGAAGTATCGTTGCAGAACCTGACGCGCGTGGAAATCACGCACGGGGTCGGCGAGAACGCGGTTATCGCGCTCAGTTCGCGTGATCCGCGGCCGCTGGCCGACGGCGCATCCGTCAAGGCCAGCGACTAGCCCATGATCAACCTCCTGCTCAGCATTCTGCTTCCGTTTCTGCTTGCCGCGCCGCCGCCCGCCGATTCGCCGCGCGAACTCGTGGCCTCCGGCCGTGCCGACGAAGCCCTGCAGTCGTTGACGCAACAGATCCAGGGCAATCCGAGAAGTGCCGAAGCCCAGAACCTGCTGTGCCGTGTGCGCTTCCAGCTCGATCAGTGGGACGCTGCGGTCTCCGCCTGCGAGAAGGCATCCGCGCTCGACCCTCAAAGCAGCACTTTTGTTCTGTGGCTTGGCCGCGCCTATGGCGAGAAGGCCGATCGCGTGAACTTCATGAAAGCGGCCGGGCTCGCCGGCAAAGTGCGCGACTCGTTCGAACGCGCCGTGCGCCTCGATCCCGCCAACTGGGAAGCGCGCACCGATCTCGCGGAGTTCTATCTGGAAGCGCCTGCCATGGTCGGCGGCGGCAAAGAGAAAGCCCAGGCCCAGGCCGACGCGCTCGCCAAGCTGAGGCCTGCCATGGCGCATTGGGTGCAGGGACGCATCGCGGAAAAGAACAAAGATTTGCCTGACGCCGAGCGCGAGTTTCGCGCCGCGATCGCGGCCAGCAACGGCGGCGCGCACGCCCGCCTCAACCTCGCGATCTTCTTCCTCCACACCAAACGCCTCGATGAAATGGAACAGGCGCTGGTCGCGATGGAAACCAGCACCATGGACCGGCCCGAGTCCCTGACTGACGGCGCAAGCCTGCTGCTGCGCACTGCGCGAAACCTCCCCTTCGCCGAGCGCCTGGCGCGAAAGTATCTGCAAGGCACGCTGGTCGAAGAAGAGCCGTCATTCAAGGCCCATAACCTGCTGGGCGAAATTCTCGAAAAGCAGGGCGACAAGAAAGCCGCGGCCGAGGAATATCACAAGGCTCTCGCTCTCGCCCGCGAATACGGTAAGGCCCAAGCCGGATTGAAACGCACCCAGCAGTAGCTAATGACAGGAGGCCGGGTGCCCGATTTCTCCGCGTGTTCCGTGCAAGAAGTGAGCATTTCCAAAGCCAACACAGCTCTTTCAATTACGCGTGCGGATGCGCCAAATAATGCTGCCTCAACAAATCCTTGCCGTAGTCGTTCCCGTTCGGAGTCCGCACCACGCAGTGAATGTGCTGCCGCGTCGGCTTGTCCGGATCACTCGCAAACCGCGCCAGGTTCGCCGGACGCTGGTGGTCAAATTCAATCAGAATCACGGGGCTTTGCACACGATAGTAAAAGGCGCTATCGGCCTGCGTTCCGCCGATCCAGGCGAACCAAGTGTTCCCGATGTGCCGGTCCACTTCGTCCATCTTCACGCGAGTGTGCCCGTCGTCCATGTTGCTGACGTAGAGCTGGACCAGCTCCCTCAGCCGTCGGCGTGCTGCGTCCGTCAGGTCTTTTGCGCGTAGACCAGCATAGTCAAGGACCACGTTGTCCTTGAAGGCTTCAGTCAGATTATTGTTGCCGGTCTTGGAGAAGTTGAGCACGGCCCGCTGCCGCTGCGCGTCAGTGAGCGCCTGCACCATCCCCAAACCGTCGTTCTGCTCCTGCTGCAGAATCTCTACGCCTTTATATTTCCCGGAAGTTGCCCGCACCGGCTCCGAACCCAGGAAAAGCGGCGTCATCACGACCTGATCGCCGAGGACGAAATAGTTGATGATGGCGTGATGGCCGCTGAACTGCCAGCCCCACGGCTCGGTTGCGGAAGGCTTGCCCAGGATAGTGATCCAGTACAGCCATTCGCCGAGAAACACCGGGTCGCCGGCCAGCTCCGCGAGCGTCTCGTTCAGCCGCATCACGTTGCGGGTCAGCTCGAAGCCTTTCGCGCTCAGCGATGCGCGCATCAGGCCAAATGCCGCCTCGCGCTGCGCGTCCGTCATTTCGCCCAGGCTGATTCCCTGCCGCACGTAAAAGTGCTGGTTCATCCACTTGCGCCACTGCGCGTCGTCCACCGGGAACATCGTCCGCGCCAGCTGCACGCCGGTCAACGAAGCGATGAATTTCTCCGCGGCGTTGCGCACCGGCTCCGTGGAAACTCCGCTCGGGCTGATCTGAAACAAATCAGGCGTTACCTTCCCGTTGGTCGTGATGCCCAGGAAAGGCGAAGCCAGGCCTTCCTGCTCAGCCTGTTCCGACATCTGGCGGAAACGCTCTGCCAGATCGGTCGAAGTCTGCTTTTCGCTCTGGCCGAAGACGTGGGGCACGAAAACCGCCGCCGCCATCAGCGCCGAAATAAATTCGCGGCGATTGGAATGATGCGGTCTGGGGTGGACATGAGAGTGACCGGGATGATGCAGTTTGTGTGCCACGCTGGCCTCCGCGACGAGACTTCGCGGCACGATACCACGCGACGTCAATCCCGCGCAATCGAGGGCGGAGCGAACGGAACCACAAGCCCGGGGTGCCCCTTTTCACCCCACCGATTTCGAATCTGTACAATCCATCGTTAGTCGTGACATACCCAAACGCGCCGAGCATAGCCAAAAGGAGGGCACCGTGGAATTCGTCATGTTTGAAGACGTGGACGGCATGGAAGTCTTTGTGAACCCGGAAAAGGTGATCTGGGTCCGGGAATATCCCAACAAAACCACGGTGATCAGCTGTGGACAAGACGACAAGTTCGCGGTGCGCTTAGCTCCCGCTCACGCCATCGCCGTGCTGGGCAAGCCGGCCCGCTAGCGCGTACCCCGCCCTTCGCGCCGTTTGCGAGAGAGCCTGGCCTGAGCGAAGCCGAAGCGGTGAGGATTTTGACTGGAGCAGCGAAAACGCGGAACCTCAGCGCCGCGGCCGGCTGGCCGAATCAAACATCTGCGACGGCAGATCGAATCCGACAGACTTGAGCCTTTCGCTAAACCGGGGCCGGATGCCCGTAGCGCTGAACGTCCCAACCACGCGCCCATCCGCAGCAACTCCCTGCTTCTCAAACACAAACAGGTCTTGCATGCTGACGATGTCGGCCTCCATGCCGGTGATTTCGGTAACATGCGTCAGTCGCCGCGTTCCATCGCTGAAGCGCGCGGTTTGCAGCACCAGCGAGACCGCCGACGCGATCTGCCGTCGAATGGCTTTTTCCGGCAGGTTCACATTCGCCATCATGGCCAGCGTTTCCATGCGCGCAATCGCATCGCGCGGGCTGTTGGAGTGGATCGTCGTCAGCGATCCATCGTGGCCGGTGTTCATCGCCTGCAACATGTCGAGCGCTTCTTCGCCGCGCACTTCGCCCACCACGATCCGGTTGGGTCGCATTCTCAGGCTGTTGATCACCAACTGCCGCGCATGAATCGCACCCCGGCCATCCGCGTCCGGCGGACGGCACTCCAGCCGCACCACGTGGCGCTGCTTCAGTTGCAGTTCCGCCGAGTCCTCGATCGTGACGATCCGTTCCTTCGCCGAAATATAGCCGGAGAGCACATTCAGCAGCGTGGTCTTGCCCGCACCCGTGCCGCCCGAGATCACGATGTTGAGCCGCGCTGCCACCGCTGCCTTCAGAAGGCCCAGCATCTGCGGAGTCAGCGTCTGGTTCGCCAGCAGGTCGTCTTCGCTGATCGGGGTGTGGCCAAAGCGCCGCACCGACAGATGCGGGCCGTCAATCGCCAGGGGCGGAATGATCACATTCACTCGCGATCCGTCGGTCAGCCGCGCGTCGACCATGGGCGAAGAGGCATCGATGCGCCGTCCCACCGCCGCGACAATCTTGTGGATCAGCCGCATCAGGTGCGCATCGTCCTTGAAGGTGACCCTGGTTTCTTCCAGAATTCCGGCGCGCTCCACGTACACAGTTTTCGAGCCGTTCACCAGAATGTCGCTGATGGTGGGGTCCTGCAGCAACGGCTCCAGCGGTCCCAGGCGAAACACTTCATCCAGAATTTCGACCGCTAAGCGCTGCCGTTCCGCAACACTGAACGGCGTCTTGAGCTGCGCCACCACATCCTGGATCACGGCCATCACCTGTCCGCGCGTCTGCTCGTCAGCGACCGCGGCAAAGCTGTCCTGGTCCACCGTATTGAACAAGTATTGATGGATCCGGCTCTTGATCTCGAGATAGTCGCGCAGGCCCGGGCCGCCATATTTTCTGGCTTCGCCCGAAGCTACCGGGCCGCTCACGGGGGTGGGAACTCGATTCGACGCGGCCATAAGAAGCTTCAAGACCTGACCCTCGATTATAGGATTCGGCGGAACCGAAAACAAATGAGTTCCCGCGCCGGGCGCGGGGGAGAGCCCGCTCTGAGCGAAGTCGAAGGATGCGAATTTCTGCCGCAGCCAGCCGATTGCAATCGCTGATATCTAGCCGCTCCGGGATCAACCAGTGCTCTGGCGCTTCATTAACCACCGTACGGGGCCTGCTACCATTGCCCCATGTTCAATTTTGGAAAGCCGAAAACACCGGGCGACTGGATCGTCCACATCGCAGGGGCCATCGTCGCGATATTCCTTCTCTGGTGGATGCTTCGAGTCTACGTACTGTGAATGCACCCAAACGCCTCCGGCGCGGCGAATAAGTGAAATAGCGATGTCACGCCAAGTGGAGATAGGCACTGGTTGCTTCATGACTGCACTATTACCGTGCCAGGTCCTGTGCCCAAGCGGCAAAAGCGTGCCATGCTGCCGTTTTGCCAATCGGAATCCTTATCTGTTGTACGAAGCTGAGGAAACCGCCCGCCCACCAACGTGGTGCGATGGATCTTGCGCGTTGACCAAAGTGCCCGCTCAATGAGTGAAATGGCGATGTTTCGCCAAATGACACGAAGGACCGCACCGGACGGGGTCCGCGTCTACTTGCGGTGTTTGGGCCCGGGCCGCTGCGGTGGCCTCCACGAAGCTGTAGTCGCAGCCCTCGACGCCAGGATGATTCTCGTCGCACGGGATCAGCAGAATGGCGTGGTTGTTGCCATTCGCGTCCAGGGCGCCAACGGCGATCTCTCCGCGATCATTGATTTGGTGAGCCTCGATCAACTGAAGGCCCGAATTGGGAGGAACTAAAGTATTCAGATCAACCATCGGGCCACCATTCGCCCACAGGAACGCGAGCGTGGTGCTACAGCCGTTCGGCCCCGAACTGCCGACCACCTGTCCGGACGAGTTAATCGACACGCCCACGGCGCAATCCCCGCTGAGTCTACCGAGTTCCGTCCCGTGCCATTTCCCGCCTCTCTTTCGCCAAAGCATCGCACCGCCCTGGCCGTCCGAAAGATCCCCTTCGCCGGTCACCTCTCCGGCACCGTTGATCGCGAGTGAGGCCCCATACAGTCCCGCCGCCGTTGGCAGTTCGACTATTCCGGTCGCTGGTTCCCAAATAAAGGGATGTTGATCGAGGTCATCGGCGTGATTGGACTGGCCCACGACCTGACCCCGGTTGTTGAGATCATAGGCGAGGGTGCAGGTGCCTCCGAAGCCGCCCAGGTCCTTCATCCCGTTTTTCTTGTCCCAGATGAAAGAGCCGGTGGTTAAGACGAAACCGGTTTGGACGTTGGAGCAAAAGGCGCTTGGAATCGAATTGGTGTACGACCAGCCAACTACTTGTCCTCTTTCATTGATCAAGCCCGCCATGGCGTCAGTGCCAGTGCCCAGAGTGCCCAGGTCCTGCATCACTCCGTTCCGCCAGTAAAACGCCCGCGACTGATATCCGTAACCATAGAAAGAGTTGGGATCCGGAATCGTGTTGTAGGCTTGCCCGACGACCTCGCCGCGGTTGTTGACGGTGGCAGCCCAGGACCCGCTGCTGTACCCACCTTCCGGCAAGGTTCCCAGATCGGTCATTTGCCCGTGATCCCAAAGCACGGCGTGGAGTTGCGGAAACGCCGGGTTCAGTGGATCCGGCTGGCCGTTGTCGGAGAGGCCCGCCATCAGCCCGTTCCCACTGATCCAGTTGACCTCGCTGCCAATGCCGCCGGGCAGCACGCCGAGATCGGTCGTTACTCCGTTCCGCCACTGGAACCCGTTGATGGCATAGCAGTCTGTCACATAGAAGCAGTACGGATCCAACGCAGATGTATCCCCGGAACCGGCTAGCGTTCCTTGATTGTTGAGGACTCCCGGGCGGAACAAACCTGGCGCCCACAGCCAACTACTGGGTCCGCCGAACGTGCCCACATCGTTAATCTGGTAGTGATGATATTTGTGATGGGGATGTCGTGTGGCTGTCTCCTCAGCGGTCACCAAAGCGGGCATTGCCACAGCCAACAGCGTCATCGCGATGCAAGGCACTCTCTTGGATTTCATGCGCACTTCTCCTTTTGCTTACTAGTTGCGTCGGCTTCAGGTTGTTCCGGGGGCGGTAGCGCCGAGTTCGCTTTGGAGGGCGACTATGAGCCGGCTTGGTTGCGACGTCAATGCCGCCCGCGTGACCCTCGCGTGACATTTTTATTCCTTGCAGCAACTGTTGCTTCCTCAGTCATTTAGGTGGGAATCCGGACGATCGCTGGTTGAATCCGTGCTACACTTCAGCGCGTTTGTTCCCTCCCATCGCAAGGTCGCCGATGGCGAATTCCACCGAATCCTCTCAAATCGTCCGCTTTGGGGAGTTCGAACTTGACCTGCGCACCGGCGAACTTCGCACAAATGGACAGCACATCATTCTTCCGGAAAAACCTTTCCAGATTCTGACCGCTTTGCTGACGCGACCGGGCGAGATGGTCACGCGGGAAGATCTGATTAAGCGGCTCTGGCCCGCCGGTACCTTTGTGGATTTCGATCTGGGCCTGAACAAAGCTGTAAACCGCCTACGCGAGGCACTGAACGATTCCGCGGAACAACCGCGCTTCATCGAGACTTTTCCCAAGCGCGGATACCGCTTCCTGGCTCCGGTCACTCGTAACGGCACGGGACTGGTAGAGCTGCCACAAGTCAAAACAACAGGACAGGCAAGCTCCGATGCAGGCGAGCCGGCGGCCCAACCACGACCCACGCTTCGCTTCCTGTTGCCTCTCGGAGTCATTCTTAGTGTTGCGTGCATACTGGCTGCGTGGTCATGGATTCGCCATCGCGATGCCCGGCCGCCGGAACCAACTTTTCAGCGGCTCAGCTTCGGCCGGGGAACGATTCTGTCGGCGCGCTTTGCTCCCGACGGGCAAAGTGTGGTCTACGGCGCTGCTTGGGACGGAAAGCCGTTCCAACTTTTCTATGCAAGACTCGGCAGCTTCGAATCGCGCGCGCTCGGCTTGGACGCCGACATTCTCGCGATTTCTCCTGCGGGAGAAATGGCCGTTTTGCTGGATCTGCATTTCGGCATGGTCAGCCGTCAAGGCACTCTGGCCCTCATGTCTCTCACCGGCAGTGCACCCCGCAAACTGCTCGACAATGTCCAGGATGCCGATTGGTCCCCCGACGCTTCGCAACTGGTGATTACGCACTATGTTGGTAGTCATTGCGCTCTGGAGTTTCCACCGGGAAAGATTTTGTATCAGACCACCGGAGGAGCGTGGCTGAGTCACCCCCGCGTGTCACCCCGCGGGGACCAGATTGCCTTTCTCGAGCACCCGCTGGGAAGAGACGAAGATGCAGGCTATCTGGAGGTGATCGACCGGGCGGGCAACAAAAGGATTCTGTCCCGGGAATCTAGAAGCATCTCGGGAGTGGCTTGGGACGCGGCAGGCGAGGCCATCTGGTTCACGGGCAGCGAAGCAACCACGGGTGTTTCGCAGGCTTTATTCAAAGTGACGACTGCGGGCCGGCAAGTTTTAGTCCGGCGGGAGCCCAACAACATGGTCGTGCATGACTTGTCGCGTGACGGACATCTGCTCCTCACCCGCAACGCCTATCGTGGCGAGGTATTCGGGCGCATCGCTCCAGAAAATAAGGAGCGCGAACTCGGCTGGCATGACTATTCCTATGCTTCCGATATGAGCCCCGACGGCTCCACTCTCTTGTTATCGGTGCAAGGAGAATCATCCGGTACGGGCTATGGAGTGTATCTCCGAAGGACCGACGGCTCACCTTCGGTCCGCTTGGGCGACGGTCTTCCGCAGCGGTTTTCGCCGGATGGCAAGTGGGCGCTGACCGACTATCCTTGGGGTATACGGCCGACAGCAGTGCCGCAGTTGCTTCTCTTGCCCACTGGAGCAGGACAACCCGTCACGTTAACTCACGACTCCATCTCCCACCATTTTGCGACCCTGCTGCCGGACGAGAAGAGGTTCTTATTTGAGGGTAGCGAACCTGGCCACGCGCTGCGGAATTGGGTCCAGGATGTAAGCGGTGGAAAACCGCTGCCCATCACTCCGGAAGGTACGGTAGGAAAGAGCGTATCCCCGGACGGCAAATTGCTTGTGGCCGTTGACGGTGAGGGAAGATTCTGGCTTTACCCGACCTACGGTGACCAGCCGAGAGCGCTTTCCGGCATTGAGCCTGGAGAAGACCCACTCCAGTGGAGTTCTGATGGCAAGGACCTGTTTGTTGCGAACGGCTACGTCATCCCGGTCAGGGTTTATCGAGTCGAAGTCAGCACCGGTCGCCGAAACCTGGTTTACAGCCTGGCTCCCGGCGATCCCGCCGGACTACGGGACATCCATCCAACTCTCCTTACGCCCGACGGCAAGTCCTATGTTTATTCCGACTACAAGATTCTCTCGGATTTGTATGTCGCGAGTGGCTTGAAAGAAGAGTAGGTGCGGCCGGCCAGCTCGGCGAATGACGGGCAAAGCGGAAGTCACTGTTGAAAACAGCGATTACACTCATTCACCCCGGCCCACCGCCCCGGCCTCCCATTTACCATTCCACCGGCATCATATTGTCCTTAGAATCATTTGCAGACCATTTTCAAAGGGGACACGATGAAACATCTCTCGTGGTGGAAGGCGCGTGCGCGGCGGGCGCCGCTCGGATTGCTGCCTGGAGTCCTGCTGTTTCTGCTGCCGGCGTTGCTGCCAGCCCAGCCGGTCACTTTGCGGCAGGCGCTTGAGCTGGCGCTGAAACACGCCGCCGCGCCGGCGATTGCGGCCGACGATGAGCAGCGCGCTTTCGCCGGCTATCGCGAATTGCGCAACAACTACGTTCCTCAGGTCACCGCCGGGGCCGGCCTGGGATATTCCTACGGCTTTCCCCTCAGCCTCGAGGGCGCTGCGCCTTCGCTGTTCAGCATCAACGCGCAGTCGGCGCTCTACCATCCCGAACTGCGCGAGTTCATCAAAGCTGCGCAGGCCGATTCAACATCAGCCACGCTGCGCAGCAGGGATCAGCGCAACCAACTCATCCAGGACACTACGCTGAGTTATGCCGAACTTGCTAAGTGGGAGCAGCGGCTGGCCCGCCTGCGCGGCTCGGTCGACGACGCCGAAAAAATGCAGGCCGCGGTCGCCGCCCGCGTCAAGGAAGGCGTCGACAGTCCGGTGGACCAAACGAAGGCGCGCCTCAGCGTGGCCCGTCTGCGGCTGCGCATCGCGGAGGCCGATGGGTCGGCCGAAGTGCTGCGCGAGCGATTGAGCAAGCTCACCGGCCTCGCCGCCACGACCATCCAGACCGATCCTGATTCCCTGCCCGCCATGCCCGACCCCACGCCTGCCGATCCCGAGGCTGCGGCCGCGGCAAACCCCGCCGTGCAGGCTGCGTTCAAGCACGCCGAGTCGCAGACGTTCCGCGCGCTCGGCGAGCACCGCTCGCTTCTCCCCACGCTCGACTTCGCCGCGCAGTACGCCCTGCTCTCCACCTACAACAACTACGACACGTTCTACAAGAGCTTCCAGCGCAACAATGCGACGATCGGCGTCTCCATCCGCGTGCCGATCTTTAACTTTTCTCAGCGCGCGCGCGCGCAGGGCGCCGATGCCGATGCCGACAAGGCCCGCCGCCAGGCCGTGGCCGCGCGCGATAAAACATCCGAAGAAACCCTGCACCTGCAGAAAACCGTGGAGCAGATGCGCGCCGCGCGCGATGTCGCCGAACTGGAATTTGAACTCGCCGAAAAAAACGTGGAAACCGTGAAGGTCCGCATGGACAACGGCACGGCAAACCTGCACGACATGGACGACGCCAGCGGGCAGGCCAACGAACGCTTCATCAGCCTGCAGGACATGACCTTCGAACTGGAGCGCGCGCACGTGACCCTGCTTCGCGCAACAGGAGGCCTGGCCGACTGGGCGCTGGGCCACAAATGAGCATCGCTTAGCTCGGCTGCCGCGCCCGGGACGCTGCCCAAACACCAGGTCCCTCCACTCGCCAGTTGATCTGCTTCGCAGCTCAACTGGGTCGGTCGGGATGACGAAACCGTCCCATTCCCTGCTCCCACCCGCCGTTCCCTGCGGGAGAGCGCGTTTCGGCAAAAGCTGGTTCTGACACTCAAAACTCGCATCTAAAATCAAGGCAAGCTTACAGAAAGGCAGATTGCGACCCGTACCCAGTTTTACACGCTGCACGGGGAGGCACTTGGGCTGCAAAGTGTTAAAATAGAAGCACTTCAACCTTATGACACTGAAAACCTTGTTCCTGAATCCGCCTTCGTTTGAGAACTTCGATGGAGGCGCCGGATCTCGCTGGCCTGCAACGCGCGAGATTGAGAGCTACTGGTATCCGGTATGGCTGGCTTATCCCGCGGGCATGTTGCCCGGCGCGCGCCTGCTGGATGCGCCTTCGCACCACGTCTCCGGCGAAGAGACCATCAAGATCGCCAAAGACTACGAATTTCTGGTGCTGTTCACCAGCACTCCCGGGTTCCCCGGAGACATTCTTCTGGCGCAGGCCATCAAGGCCGTCAATCCCACCATCAAGATCGCCTTCGTCGGCCCGCACGTCACCGTACAGCCCGAGCCTTCGCTGCGCGCCTGCAGCGCCATCGATTTCATTTGCCGCAAGGAATTTGACTACGCCGTCACCGACTTTGCCAAGGGTCAGCCGCTGAGCGAAATTCCCGGCGTGTCGTATCTCGAAAATGGGCTGGTCGTGCACACTCCCGACGCGCCGCAGATTCAGGACCTCGACGCGCTGCCCCACGTTACCGACGTCTACAAGCGCGACCTCGACGTTACCCGCTACAACGTGCCGTTCCTGCTGCATCCCTATGTTTCGCTCTACACCACGCGCGGCTGCCCCGCCCAGTGTACGTTCTGCCTGTGGCCGCAAACCCTGACCGGTCACGCCTGGCGCAAGCGCTCCACCGATGATGTGGCCGCGGAAATGGCGCAGGCCAAGAAATACTGGCCCAACGTAAAGGAATTTTTCTTCGACGACGATACCTTCAACATTCAGAAGGCGCGCACGGTCGAACTTTGCGCCAAGCTGAAGCCGCTGGGCTTGACCTGGTCGTGTACGTCGCGTGTCACCACCGATTACGAAACCCTGAAAGCGATGAAGGAAGCTGGATGCCGCCTGCTCATCGTAGGCTATGAGTCCGGCGATCCGCAGATTCTGAAAAACATTAAGAAAGGCGCGACGGTCGAGCGCGCCCGCCAGTTCACCAAAGATTGCCACAAGCTTGGCCTGGTCATTCACGGCGACTTCATCATGGGACTGCCCGGCGAAACGCGCGAGACCATCAACAACACGATCGCGTTTGCCAAAGAGCTCGACGTCGAAACCATTCAGGTTTCGGTGGCGCACGCCTATCCCGGCACCGAGCTGTTCGATTTCGCCATCAAGAACGACTTCATGAAATCCGACACGCGCATGGTGGATGAGGGCGGCCACCAGCTTGCGCAGATTCACTACCAGGACCTCACGACGGATGAAGTTCTTTCCGCCGTCCACCGCTTCTACGACGAATATTATTTCCGGCCCAAGGCCGTGTTCCGCATCCTGCGCAAGGCTGCGTTCGACAGCAACGACCGCAAACGGCTTTACAAAGAAGCCAAGTCGTTCCTGAAGCTGCGCGCGGCGCGCAACAAAATGGTGAAGGCAAAGCTGTCATCGACGGCTGAGCCGGTAAAGGTCTAACCTTCGCGTGAGCATTCGCCGTCAGCTGGCTCTGCTTGGGGTCACCGTATTCGCGCCCGCGGGTGAAGCCATGCTGTCGCACGGAATGAAACAGCAGGGCGGTGTTTCGTTGCACCACCTGCTCGGCCTGATCGCGGCATTCCTCAATCCCTGGGTCGCGGCCGGAGTGGTTCTGCTCATCGGCTTTTTTGCGCTCTACACCGCTTCCCTTTCCTGGGCCGACCTCAGCTACGTGCTTCCGGCAACTTCTCTTGGCTACGTGATGCTGGCGCTGGTGGCGAAGTTCGCGCTGCACGAGCAGATCACGCCCATGCGCTGGCTGGGCATCGCGCTGATTTCAGGCGGCGTGGGGTTTGTGGCCGGCGGACCCTCGAAGACCGTGCCTTGCGAAAGCGAAGCGCTGCTGCCGGCAGCGGCCTCGCGGGGCACAAAATCATGATGCAGGTCCTGCACACCTGGGGAGCGATCGTGGTGATCGCGCTCTCTTCGGTGGTCGGAGACGTGCTTATGGCGCGCGCCATGCGACAGGTCGGCGATGTGGGCGACCTGCGGCATACCATCGGCCTAGCGGGCGTAATCTGGCGCACGTTGTCGAATCCAACCTTTGTGATCGCCGTGTGCGCCATGGCGGTTGCATTTTTCAGCTTGCTGTTTGGATTGTCGTGGGGCGACGTCAGCCTGGTCGGCCCGGCAGCGGCGTCGCTCACGTTTATCGGCAACGCCTTCGCAGCAAGGATTTTTCTGCACGAGCGCGTGGACCGCCGGCGCTGGATCGCGACGGTGCTGGTAGGCGCGGGTGTGGCGCTGATTCACGGATAGCAACGTGCCACAACGCCGCAGTGCCTATCTCATCGCACCGATAGTCACTTCACGAGCCTCTCTGAATGGAGCCAGCGTTCAAGCCGGTCGGCGTACGTACGGCTGGACCGATGTTGCGAGCCGTCACTCAGCTTCACAATGTACTCGCGATTCTCAATACTCCGCAGTTCGAGAATGCGAGCCAGGTTAATGATTTTGGAACGATGAATGCGGGCGAATCCAACTGGGTCCAGCTTCTGCCCCATAGAGTTCATGGTCTCGCGTAACAAATGAGAAGCGTTTCCCGTGTGTAGTTCCACGTAGTCTCCGGCCGCGGAGATCCAGGCCACATCTTCTGCGGGCACCACCTGGATTCGTTGCCCTGTCCGCACCGTGAAACGGAAAGAACGTTCCCCGCCGTTCTGATCAAGCGCGTGTACTTCGGCCCGCAGTTCTCGTTCCTGCGAATGTTTCTGCGATTGCTTGATGCTGAAATACAAATTGCACCACAGAAACAGAAGCACAGATATTTTCGCGCAGGCTTCCAATAACTCCACCGGCTCAGGTTTAGCCAGAGTGAGTCGGCTGACAACGAGGGCCATGGAGGTTCCGATTGCAAAGGACCACCCGGCCACGCGGACTTCCAGGGCGATCCAGGGAAGCAACCTTTGCACCAGGGAATGGCACACCGGACGAAGCGCAAGGCTGGCGAGAAAGCACGCAAGACACATCAGACCTTGGTCCGCCAAGAGACTTCTTGAATCTTGATAGCCCAACTCCCATGGTCGACGAACGTAAGGCAGGACGACCAAAACGGACAAAAGGCAAAAACAACCCCACCCCACCGCCTGAAACCACCAGAACGAAGGAAGGCGCACTCCGTCTGTCTTGAACATGGCGGTGATTTTACCTCACGTCCTGCCTCGACTTACACCAGTTCGTCGCGCCGAACCTTCGGCCCGCAGCAAAAGTGGCTCCTCTCACGGAAACGGCAGTTCGCGAAAGATGGAACCTTGCTAGTCTGCCGGGGAGGTGGGCAGAAGTCGCCGCTGATCCGGAGTTTCAATGAACTCAACTGCATTCATCCCTAAGCCCAATCGGTCATGGGTGACGCGTTTTCTGGTCCGTGAGGATCAAGTTTACGACCAATACGAATCGTCCTACCAGGCAAAGACCACGCCTGCGAAAGCTGTTTACTTGTTTCTTTACCTGTTGCCGGGCATTGTGGTTCTCGTTTGCGTCAATGTAGAGCCTCTTTTTCGAGCACAGATGGCATTTACAGGCTTGTCGGCGAGATACCTTCAGTATGCCTGGGTGCTTGTTATCACGTTTGGATGGCACATGCTCACTCCATTCCTCGTTCTCCGCTACGTGGACAAGCTGTCTCTGCGGGAGAGTGTGGCGTTCCTGGGCCTGAATCGAGTGGACTGGCGGGGGCTGTTTCTGGTTCTGCCTGTCTATTTTGTTCTCTTTGCACTGGTCTCGCTGCCCTACCAAAGGTTTGTGTCACCGGTGATCGAACATTGGACGCAATCCATACCGCTCTTCCGAATTCCGAGTTACAGCATTTTTCAAGACACGCCGGAAAATTTGTACAGCTTCCCTCCGGTCGCGCTGCTGTTTCTGGGCATCGGCAACTTTCTCGGCGAGGAGTTGTATTTTCGCGGTTATTTGATGAAGAAGTCCGCGTTTCTGGGGAAGGCGAACTGGGTCGTGAGTTCCGTTCTTTTCGCGATCTACCATTTTTGGCAGGTTCAACAGACCTGGCCCCTCGTTGGGCTGGTGCTGGCTTTTGGGCTGCTCATGATCCTTCGCAAAGATCTCTACGTTTTGGTCGTCTTTCATTTCCTGGTGAACATGTGGTTTGCGTACGGAGCCGGGTAGGACTTTACGCGTCTTCGCCCCGGCAGCTGGAGTGGCGTGGCCGCTCGCTTCATGAACTCTGTCGTCGACGCGCATATATACTTCCCTTTCACGCACTATCGGCACACATCCCAATCAGGAGTTGCTCATGCAGGCGCAAATCATTGGCACGACCATGCCGGTGCTCGAGTTCGTGCTCGAGCCCAACGATTCCATCATTTCCGAAGCCGGAGAGCTGTCGTGGATGGGCAGCTCGATCCAGATGACCACACACACGCAGTTTGGCGGCGGGGGCGGCCTTTTTGGCGTACTGAAGCGCGTGGCCGGGGGCGGATCGATCTTCATGACCGAATATCGCGCCGTGGGCGCGCGGGCCGAGCTGGCGTTTGCCACCAAGCTGCCCGGTCACATCGTGCCAGTGGAGATCGGGCCGGGACATGAATACATGATTCATCGCCATGGTTTCCTATGCGCCACGCCGCAGGTGCAGATTGGCGTAGGCTTTCAGCAGTCGCTGGGCGCCGGTATTTTTGGCGGCAGCGGATTTCTGTTGCAGCGCGCCACAGGCCAGGGCACGGCATGGCTGGAACTGTCGGGCGAACTCGTCGTGAAAGAACTGCAGGCGGGCGAGATGCTGCGAGTGCATCCGGGACACGTGGGCGCGTTTCAGACGAGCGTGCAGTTTCAAATCACCACCGTGCCGGGAATCAAGAACCTGATCTTCGGCGGCGACGGAATTTTCCTCGCCCAGCTCACCGGTCCGGGCAAGGTGTGGCTGCAGACCCTGCCGATCGCGCGGCTGGCGCATGCTCTGTATGAATACATGCCGCACCAGACGTCCGAAGCCGCGCAGGGCGGTGTGGTGGGCGGGATCGTGGGGTCGATTCTAGACAACATGAAGGGGTGAGTCACTTCAGGGGCTGAAGGGGCGTTCTTTCTTGAGGCATGGAGTCCTCGCTCTCTTCACCATTTTCATGCTGTCATTCCGAACCGCGTGCATTCCTGTCATTCCGAACCGCTTTAGCGGTGAGGAACCTGCTTCCCGCGGCGTCCGGAAAAGCAGGTTCCTCACGCCTGAAGGCGTTCGGAATGACAATATTTTTTTAAGATAGCTGCCCTCCCTCCACCCGCCAGTTGATCTGCTGCGCCGCTCAACTGGGTCGGTCGGGATGACAGGGTTTCGGATGGCACGGACCTCGGACTTGGCGAATCTCATGTGCCTCGGTGATTAACCGGCGCGGGTGGTGGCGCGTGCTATGCTTTCCGGGCAACCCCTCAAACAGGGAAAGCCGGCCCTCCCCGCGGCGAACAGGTCCACGTGAGCAGCGGTGTGGCTGCAAATCTTGAAGGAGAATTCACGATGACGACCAAGAATCTGGTGCTCGGCAGCATGATGGCCGGGATGATGCTGTTTGGCAGCCTGGGAATGGGGCAGAAGATGCAGATGCCGAAGGACAACATCAGCGGCAAACTGCATCCGAACCTGGCCGCGGCGCAGCGGCTCTCGACCGAGGCGTTCGAAAAAGTCATGGCAGCGCAGCGTGCCAACGAGTGGGACATGGGCGGGCACGCGCAGAAAGCAAAAGAGTTGCTCGACGAAGTGAACCGCGAGCTGAAGATGGCCGCCGAAGACGCGAACCGCGACCGCAAGTAACGCGGCCGCAGGATTTTGGGGATGGCCGATGGCCATCCCTTTTTTCTTTCCAGGCCGGGTCGGCCGAAAAAGTTGTCAAGCCCCTAAAAGCGACATTTTCTTCGCAAGCCATTGATATGGCTGGAAATATAAAGTTGCGGATTTTGGCACACTACCCTGTGTGATTTGATATTCTAAAAATAGAGAGAGAATTTCGCGGCGCAGACCCGGTTGGGGCTGCGCCGTTCGTTTTTTTGGGCGTTCTCCGCGGTGCGTTGAGCGCCGTGGTCCGGTAGCGATACCTCGGCTTCGCTCGGGATGACAGGCCGTTTGCGGTTTCTAGCGGGCCAGGCGCATGAGACCGCTGGCCGGAAGGTCGGGGACGATGTTGGTGGGCCGGTTGACGCCGCAGGCGCGGAGGATTGCGTCGGCGGCAGCGTATCCGCTGCGCACCGCGCCTTCCATGGTGGCAGGCCAGCCGGTGTCGGTCCAATCGCCGGCGAGCATGATGCGCGGCCAGGGCGTGATGGTGGTGGGGCGAAAGGCTTCGATGCCCGGACGGGCGGAAAATGTCGCCTTCACCTCCTTGATCACAGTGGACTTGAGAACGTTAGCATCGCGGGCAGCGGGAAAGTATTCGCGCAACTCGGCGAGGACGAGATCGAGAATTTCGCCGCGCGTTTTTTCCAGCAGCATTTTCGACGAGCTGACCACCAGTTCGACGTAGCTGCCGCCCTGCGCTGAGTCGCCTGTGGAGAAGCGGCTCAGGATGCGGGATTTGTGGAACATCCACTGGATGGTGCGGTCGAGGAGCACAGCGTGGTCGAGATCGGTGATCTGGCGATCGAACCAGAGGTGAATACCGGTGATGGGCGAAGAGGTGAATTGCGCGATCTGGCGGCGGAGGTGCTGGGACTCGGGGACATCGGGAAGCACGCGCGCGAGCGCGTCGAAGTTGAGCGCTGCGACGACGTAGTCGAACGATTCATCCCTGCCCGCGACTTGTACGGTGAGTTGTTCAGGCTGGAGTCGAATGAGTTCGACGGGAACGCGGAACAGGAGGTTGCCGCCGCGGGAGCGGATGTAGTCGCCGGCCAGGTTGTAGATCTCGGTGAGGGGCGCGGTGGGAATGCCCATGACGCGCGCGTCGGTGGACTTCATGGAATCGCGGACAACTTTGGCGGCGGCGAAAACGGAGATGAGGTCGAGGTCTTCGTTGAGCGCGCTGACCAGAACGGGCGACCAGAAGAGCCGAAGGGCGGCATCGGTCTGGCCGAGGGAGCGGGCCCAGTCCGTGAAGCTCTGGCCATCGTGCTGCGGCGGCGAGAATACGAGCGAAGAGATGGCGCGAGAGATGGCGAGCTTGTCGCGCAGGGAGAGGAAAGTAAAATGCAGGAACGACGGCATGGTGTGAAGCGGGGCGGGCAGCGGCCAGGCGTTCATGGGGGTGGCGCGGCCGCCCGGCTCGAGGAAGGTCATAGAGTCGTACCAGCGGATGCGGTCGGCTGCGCCGATGCGTTCGTAGAAGCTGACGAGATTCGTGCAGCAGCGGAAGAACACATGCTGGCAGTTGTCGACGACTTCGCTGGTGCCGGGATGCTCGTAGGAAGAAGCGCGGCCGCCGAGGAAGGGACGGCGCTCGAAGAGGGTAACGCGGAGACCGGCGTCGGCGAGGGCGCAGGCCGCGGCGAGGCCGGCGAGGCCGCCACCAGCGATCGCGACGGAGGGCGGAGCTGCGTTTTCAGTCATGCGTCAGATCAGCCACTTCAGAAAACCGCGGCCGAGAATTATCAGCTTTTCCGTGGTGGAGAGGCGCACGCGGGAAGTGAGCACGTCGTAGTTGCGCCCGGCGATCCGCTCCAGCAGCTTGCGATAGATGTTGATGAGGACAAAAAGGGCGGGCTGACTGTCCTCAGAAATATAGGCGAGCAACTCGTCGCCGGATTGATAAAACTCGCGGGCGCGGTCGGCTTCAAACCGCAAGACCGGGCGAAGGCGCGCGGGGTCGGAGGCCTGAAGCACGTCGGAGACGGTGAGGCCGAAGCGCGCGAGGTCTTCATCGGGCAGATAGACGCGGCCGAGGGCGGCGTCTTCCTTGACGTCGCGAATGATGTTGGTGAGCTGAAAAGCGAGGCCGCAGCGCTCGGCGAGGGGCTCGGCCTCAGGACTGCGGTAGCCGAAGATGTGAATGCAAACCAGGCCCACGACCGAGGCGACGCGATAGCAGTAAAGGCGCAGCGCGTCGAAGGTGGGGTAGTAGACAGAAAGGCCGGCGGGAGGGACGGCGAACAGAGGCTCATCGTCGAGCGGGTCAGCGCCGGAGATGCCGGGGATGTCCATCGCGGTGCCGATGGCGAGCTCATCGAGCAGGCCGGCGGGAATGCCGAAATGACGCTGCGAATCGACGAGGGCGAGCAGGATGGGATCGTCGGTGGGATTGCCCTGCTGGGCGCGATGGAGCGAGTCGATCCACTGGTCGAGTTTGCGACGCCGCTCGTCGGCGGGGAGCGAGGCGTCGTCGGAAATGTCGTCGCAGCGGCGCATGAAAGAGTAAACGGCGCACAGGGCGCGCTGTTTGGCTTTGGGCAGGACGACGAAGGCGTAATAGAAATTGCGGGCGGCGGTGCGAGTGATGCCGCGACAGACGGAATAGGCGATGGCGAGCTGGCGCGGAGCGGGCGACCAGGGCGCGGGCAAGGGCTGAACGCCGGCGCTCAAGCGAGCCTCCCGAGGGCGACGCGGGCGACCAGGGTGAGCTTGCGAAATTTTGAGATCGAAGGGCGATTGCCGAGCACGCGATATTGGTTGCGGTGGATGGCGTTGAGAATTTCCAGGCCGCCGCGCGAAAACAGATCGAGATCGAGCGCGAGCTGGCGGTCGACCATTCCAATGAGCGGCAGGCCGCGTTCGAACCACTGGCGGGCGCGCTCGACTTCGAACTGCATCATCTGAGTGAAGGCGGGGCTGTTGTCACCGGCGGCAATCTGCTGCTCACCCACGCCGAAGCGGGCGAGGTCTTCGAGCGGGAGGTAGATGCGGTCTTTCTCGTAGTCGATGCTGACATCCTGCCAGAAGTTCGCCAGTTGCAGCGCGGTGCAGGTGAAGTCGGAAAGCCGCTGGCGTTCGGCGTCACGATAGCCGCACAGATAGAGCACGAGATGGCCGACCGGGTTGGCAGAATAGCGGCAGTAGCGGAGCAGATCGTCGAAGGTGGAATAGCGCTGGACGGTCTGGTCCTGGCGAAAAGCTTTGAGCAGGTCGGAGAATTCATGCTGCGGGATTTCGAACTGGCGGACGGTTTCGGCGAGCGCTACGAAGACTGGATGACGCGGGCTGCCGCTGTAGCAGGCATTGAGTTCGGACTCCCACTGGTCGAGCAGGGCGAGGGAGAGGGTTGGGTCGCCGACTTCGTCGCCAAGGTCGTCGGAGATGCGGCAGTAGGCGTAGACGTTGAAAAAATGCTGGCGCAGGGGCTTGGGCAGGAACCAGGTGGCTACGGAGAAATTTTCGTAGTGCGAGCGGGCGAGGCGTTGGCAGTAGGCACGGGCGTCAGCGAGCGAGGGAGCGACGGCGGGGATGGCGTAGGCGGCGGGGAGGCGCGACCATGCAGCGGCGTTGGAGGCGAGGGCGGTTGGGTTGGTCATTCGGCGGCTCTTTTCAGTTTACGGAGGATTGAGGGCTTGAACAAGCCGTGGGGTGGGTCCCTCGGCTGCACTCGTGATGGAAGGATGCGCACATGGTGAAGGGGCAGAGGGACTGGAGGGATCCTTCGACTCCGGCCATGGATTCGCTTTGCGAATCCATGGGCTGCGCTCAGGATGACAAGGGCCGTGCGATTAGCCTCAGGGGCTAAAGCTCGCGTTCGCGGAACTTAGCGGCACGAGTAAACTCGTGCCCTTCCCGATCATTGAGAATTAATGGCCGGGGATGATGGCGGTTTTGATGTCACTGCCGCGGTTGAGCATGTGGCGCAGAACTTGTTGCAAGCGCGAAAGCGGTGCTTCGCCGGTGATGTAGTCGGTGGGGCGAATTTTCTTGGCGGCGATCAGGCCGAAGGCGCGACGCACGGTTTCGGGCGTGTGATGGAACGTCGCCTTGAGCGAGATCTCGGAATAGTGCAGGCGGTTGGTGTCGAGGGAAACTTTGGTGCCCTGGGCGCATCCGCCGAAGAAGTTGACGGCACCGCCTTTGCGGACCATTTCGACGGCCCACTCCCAGGCTTCGGGACGGCCAACGGCCTCGACGACAACGTCGCAGCCGCGGCGCTGCGTTGTGAGAGCGCGAACCGCTTCCACGGCGCTGGGAACTTTGGCGGTCTGAACGATTTCGTGCGCGCCCATGTGCCGGGCAGCTTCGACCTGGCCATCGCGCTTGACTACGGAAATGACGTTGCAGCCGATGGCGCGCGCCACCTGAACGAACATGAGGCCGATGGGGCCGCCGCCGATGATGGCAACGGTGTCGCCGATTTCGACTTTGGTTTCGTGCAGGCCGCGCAGGACGCAGGCGAGGGGCTCGGTCATGGCCGCGTCTTCGTAGCTGACGTTATCGGGGATGACCAGCATGTTGGCTTCAACGATGCGGCGCGGGATGCGAATGTATTCGGCGTAAGCGCCGTTGTTGAAGAGCAGATCTTCGCAGAGGTTTTCCTGATGCTTGGAGCAGTAGAAGCACATGCCGCAGGGAGCGGAATTGAGCGCGACCACGCGCATGCCTTTTTTGAAGGCTGTGACGCCGGCGCCGACTTCCTCAATCACTCCGGCGAGTTCATGGCCGAAGAGGGCGGGAGGGACAATCATGCGGGCGTGATAGCCGCGCTGGTAGACCTTGAGATCGGTGCCACAAGTGAGGGCGACCTGCACTTTGACCAAAACTTCGCCATCGCCCACGCGGGGGATGGGGACCTTCTCGATTTTCACGTCCTCTTTGCCGTAGAGGACCGCTGCCGTCATTTTTCCGTTCACTGCTTTTTTCCTTCCCAGCTCAGGCCGGGCTGAATCACAATCTTCAGAGACGAGGGTTGAGGATGCGCGGCCAAATGCAGCGCTTCCACACCCTGCTCGAGCGGGAAGCGGTGGCTGACCAACCGCGCCAAATCCATTTCCTGCCCCATCACGAACTGCGCTGACCGCTCCTGCAGATCGACGGAGGCGCTATAGGAGCCGAGCAGCGTTTTCTCGTCCACGCAAATCGCCGCCGGATCGACTACTGCCTCGCCGTGCTGAGTCTGAGCGAACAGCAACACGCGACCTCCGGGCCGGCACGCATCCATGGCCGGACGGATCAGGGAATTTCCGCCGACGGCCAGAATGACGGCGTCGGCGCCCCTGCCTTCCGTGCGTTCCCGCACCGTGGCGACAACATCGAGCCGCGATGCGTCTATGGAGTGTGCTAACCCGAATGCTACTCCTATTTTAAGCCTGTCAGGATACAAATCGGAAGTGATTACGGTGGCCCCGGAACGCTGGGCCAGGACGGCGAGAATCATGCCGATGGGGCCCTGTCCGATGACCAGAACGGTTTCGTCGGAATGCAGGTTGAGGGACTCGATTCCTTTCATGCAGGTGTTGACCGGTTCGACGAAACAGGCCTGCTCGAAGCTGACGGAATCGGGAATGCGGACGGTACCCTTTTGGACGATCCAGTCCATTACGCGGACATATTGCGCGAAGCCGCCGCCGGAGGGGTCGAAGCCGGCGGTGCATCCGACTCTTTTGTAGACCGGGCACTGGGCGAACGTTTTGTGGCGGCAGTAGTAACACTGGCCGCAGGGGATGTGGTGAAAGACGACGACGCGGTCGCCTGGCTGAAACCTTGTGACGCCGTCGCCGACAGCGGCAACAACGCCGCTGGTTTCGTGTCCAAAAATGCGAGGCGCGGAATGGGAGCCGGTGGAGATTTTTTTGAGGTCCGTGCCGCAGACCCCGCAGGTGTGGACGCGGAGTAGGAGTTCACCGGGGCCGATGGCGGGGACGGCTACGGTCTCGAGGCGGACGTCGTTGAGGCCACGGTAGACGGCGGCCAGCATGGTCGTGGGGATGGCAGCGGTGGTTGGGAGCTCTGGTTGGGTGGCGGTCTTCATTGTTTCATCTAACGGCGATAATGGGCCAAGTCAAATCCCCACCCTGTCGGGAAAAGCGCAACAAGGATGGGGCACCCGCTTTAGGTTCTGGCCCCATTTGGATTCCGACTCTCACTTTGATTCTAAATCCCGGCCTCGCGACTCAGGTAGTCGCACAGCGAGCGGGAGGCGATGGCGCTGTTGCGGGCGAGCAGGCGCAGGCGGTTCCAGAGCCAGGGGCGGAGGGCGGCGGCGAGCGCAAATTTTGCGGTCTGGAATTGGCCGGAGGAGTCGATGTAGCGGTCCATGAGCGGCAGGTCGAAATCGAGTTCGTCGGAGATGGCTTTGATGGCGTCGAAGGAGAGGCCGTTGGCGGCGGCAGCGACGGAGGCAGCCTCCATGTCAACGGCCTGGGCCGCGAAAGCGCTTGCCAGGCGGGCCTTTTGGGCTGCGCCGGCGATGGAGGGAAAGCTGACGAGAGTTCCCTGCCCTTTTGTGGTTGGCGTGCGGCTGCCATCGGCGGCGTTGATGACGACGGTGGGGCGGAGGATATCGCCGATCCGGAGGGTGCGGTCGAGCGCTCCGGCGAATCCGGCGGAGATGAGGCGTTGGGGATGATAGAGGGAAATGGCGGCTACGGCAGCGCGGCGGGCGGCTTCGGGGCCGATGCCGGCGGCGACGGCGACGGCGTTGTCGTGTTCGTAGAACCGGAGAGTGCGCCCGTCGATAGTTTGGTCGCGCGCCGGCCAGGTGTGGATGAGCGGGCGGATTTCGCGCTCGAGGGCGGCGATGATGGCGAGACTGGCTTCTGCCATGGTTGAAACAATTTACCTCAGCGGCTAAAGCGCCACACACAGCAATTATTGGATCGCAGCGCAGAAGCGCTGCGCCACCCAAGAGCTCATGGTCACGAAGCCATGCAGTCTACGCATACCCGTTGGCCTGGAACCAGGCTACGGCGCGCCGGAGGGCGGGTTCGACGGGAAGGATGGTCCAGCCGAGTTCTCGCTGGGCTTTGGCGGAACTGGCGAACATGGTTTTGCTGCCCATGCGGGCGGTGTCGATGGTGGCGCGCGGGGTCTTGCCGAGCAGTCGGCCGGTGATGAGTTCGTCGAAACCGCCGGCGAGATAGGCGAAAAAATACGGCAGCTTTACGGTTGGTGAAGGCAGGCTGGTGATGGCTGCGAGCTGGTCGAGGATGTTCTTGAGCGTGAGATCCTCGCCTCCGAGGATGTAGCGCTCGCCGGGGCGGGCTTTTTCGAGGGCGAGCAGGTGTCCAGCGGCGCAGTGGCGGGCGTCAACCAGGTTGAGTCCGGTTTCGACGTAGGCGGGAAACTTACGCTTGAGGAAGTCGACGACGATGCGGCCAGTGGGCGTGGGTTTAACGTCCATTTCGCCGACGGGAGTGGTTGGGTTGACGATGACGACGTGCTGGCCGCTACGGGCGGCGGCGATGGCGAGTTGTTCGGCCTGGAACTTAGAGCGTTTGTAGTGGCCGACCATGTCGGCGAGGGAGACGGGAGAATTTTCGTCGGCGGGAGTGGACGCGTGGGTAAAGCCCATGGTGGCGACGCTGGAGGTGTAGACGACCCGGCGGATGGACAGCTTGCGCGCGGCGTCGAGGACGTTGCGCGTGCCCTCGACGTTGGAGCGGTACATTTCGTTGGGGTCACGGGTCCAGAGCCGATAGTCGGCGGCGACATGGAAGACGGTGTCACAGCCGGCCATTGCTTTCTCGATTGAGGCTGGATCGCGAAGATCCCCGGTGGCGGTTTCGGCGCGCAGGCCTGCGAGATTGGCAAGATTGCTGGTGGGGCGGACGAGCAGGCGGAGGTCGGCCCCCTGCTCGGAGAGGACGTGGGCGACGTGGGAACCGAGGAATCCAGTGGCGCCTGTGAGGAAAGCTTTCATGGAGTTGTCAGTCGTCAGTTATCAGTTAGAGGCTCTTGGGGCCTTAGACTTTAGTGCAACTAGCCGGCGCCCCCGCTCTCCCATGACCACAGGGGCTAAAGCCCCGGTCTTATGACTGGCTCTGATCGGCACGGCTGAAGCCGTGCCCTTCCCAAATCATTTGGGTGGCAAGCGGCAACCGTCTTGCCCTTCCCAAGAGCGGCTAACTGCCAAGCGCTAATTGCTAGCTGCCGTTTTTCTCCATCACCTTGGCGTAGTTGGTGAGGGCGATGAGCGGGAAGTATTGGCGGTACAGGTGATAGGAGAGATAGAACACACGGGGGAAGCCGGTGCCGGTGTAGAAGGCTTCGTCCCAGGAGCCGTCTGGTTTCTGGCTGCGCAGCAGGTAGGCAACGCCGCGGGCGACTGAATCGCTGCGGGTGTCGCCGGCGGCGAGCAGTCCGACGATCGCCCATGCGGTTTGGGACGGAGTGC
>Ga0209698_10000820_pt1 | contig 35873 bp, 33 predicted proteins | sample LitLauG_LLR_2012_FD_187203 | JGI IMG/M metagenome (GOLD analysis project Ga0209698, IMG submission 187203) | Freshwater sediment microbial communities from Pennsylvania, USA - Little Laurel Run_MetaG_LLR_2012 (SPAdes) (version 2) | ecosystem: Environmental > Aquatic > Freshwater > Creek >... | reverse complement strand
ACAAAAGAGGTTTAGCTTAACCCCCCCCCACATAACGGGGGACAAACCACCGGGAAATATAGTTGTCGCTAACCGGGAAGAATAGTTGACGTTGATCACACACCCCATACTCCAGCCGTACCGGGTCGAAAATCCTCGATTGACTGAAAGAAATGCCGACTTTATCTGAGGGCACTTGAGCGGGGAAGACTCGTGGGGGGGTGAATCGTGGAATTGATTTGAGAAAAAGCAACGTCGAAAGATAAGTGACTTACCTTTGGGGTGTCATGTGGTCTCTGACAAATTGTTTAAGGAGCCGCGACACCTAGCGAGACTACCTGTCGGACTCAATCGACTCGGGGCGCGAGAGACCTAGAGCTCGCATTTTTTTAGAAAGAACACTTCGGTCCAAATGGGCAAGCTTCGCAGCCTGAGACACATTCCATCTGCATCTTCCCAAGACTCGAGTGAAAAATCCTCTTTCGAATTCATCGATCGCTTGTCTTTTGGCCATTTTAAATGAAGGCATCCTGCCTGAGCATCCATCATCGGGCAATTTGAGATCCTCCGCGCGTATTTCATATCCCTTCAAGAAAAGCGCAGCGTGCTGAATAACGTTGTCCAGTTCCCTAATATTCCCCGGCCAGTCATAGTCAATGAGGCGACAGAGCGCGCCATCAGACAATGTGCGATCTATTCCATGGGTCTTTGAAGTGCACCTCTCCAAGAAATATCTCGCAAGCTCCGGTATATCCTCTCGCCGTTCTCTTAGGGGCGGAAGGGTAAGGTCAATCGCGTTAATTCGGTAATACAGATCTGCTCTGAATGAGCCTCGTTTGATCAAACCTGGCAAATCGGCATTTGTGGCCGCCAATATGCGTATATCTGCTTTCAGGGCTTTCGAAGCGCCTACAGGCCGATATTCATGCTCCTGGAGAAGCCTCAGGATCTTGGCTTGATGATGAGGCGCAAGGGTGTCGATTTCATCGAGGAGAAGAGTTCCCTTTTCAGCCGCTGCCACAATTCCCTTCTGCGCCCCGCGGGCGTCGGTATATGAACCGGCTTCGTGTCCAAACATGTCATTTTCAAAGAGATCCAGTGCAACCGCCGCGCACTGAATTGTTTCAAATGTTTCTCCGCGGCGCTGACTCAAGTAGTGGATCGCACGTGCTACCACTTCCTTTCCGGTCCCAGTTTCACCTGTGAGGAGGACGGGGAGTGCGGATTGTCCAGTGTCAGGAAGCTTCTCAAGGATTCGTTGAAAGGAAGGGCTATTGCCTATTATCTTTACAGGTTTCTGCCATTCATATCCGGAACCCCGATCGCCTGCCTCTTTGCTCGATCTCCTCAAATGTGCAATGATGAGATTGCGAATCTGATCGCTCGTTTGAGTGGGAGTAAAATACCCGGAAGCGCCCATCTTGAGGGCTCGAAGGCGAATCTCTTCGGACTCCTCAGGGTGAACGAGTAGAAGGGGGGTCCCGCGTTCAATCGAACGTATCCACTTTATAATCGACCCAACCTCGGGAAGGACGCGGTTATCGGATGCAAGAAGGAAGAGACTTGATTCCCATCGCTTGATGTTAGATGTGAAGTTGGAATCAAGTACATCGGGGACGAGTTTGCTTCCGATCTGGGCTACAGGAAAGAGGGAATGCAGAGATTCACTCAACCGGGCCTGAGCGTCGGCACACGGGCGAGGATAGAGTATCAGAAATTTCTCGAGCATCCATAACCCCGTTCGAATGAATGGCTCATCCTGCACGACCCAAGGATAAGTTAGCGCTTGCCGCTGGATCGTCTACAACCGCGATTTGAGACGTGGATATGAAAGGCGAAAGGATAGATTATATCGCCTGGGGAAAACTCGTGTGCAGAGAATTTGAAGGTTGCCAGGCTTTGGCGGGAGTTACAACTCGGGGGTCCGGCAACTCGGTATATATATCGAGATCCGAAACAGATTGGAGAATTTCGAGCGGAAGGCAATAACATTTTCTCCAACCTCAATATAGGTTATGTAATAGGAAAGTCAAGCAAATTCGCGAAAATTCGCAAGCTCCAAGTTAACATAGTACAACCGAGGCAAGAAATGTCTTTCCAGTGTCTCAACTTCGCTCTCGTTCACAGATGCTAGACTTTCACCTGAATTACCCGAGCGTTGCTCGCTCACGAATATGCAGGAATCTCTCGCTGTCCAAGAGGGGTGTGAGAAAAAACTCACACCCCCCTCTCAAATGTTTCTCAAAACGCCACATTTCCCCTCTGGTACGCATGTTGCAGAGGCTGATCAGAGCAATCAATCGACGGAGGAATAATACATGCGAACCACGGAACCTAGGACACTGCGAACGATTTCATCCGAGGACGGTTTTTCACTCACCGAGCTCATGATTGTCCTTGTCATAATCGGGATCCTCGTCCTTCTAGCTCTACCAAAACTCATGCCAGTCGTCACTAAGGCGAAAGCCACGGAGGCGAAACTCCAGCTGAAACAAGTCCATACGCTTGAGCAGGCGTATAAATTCGAGCACGACAAGTACTCGACGTCTCTCTCCGAAATCGGGTTTGAACAGGAAAAGCTTGTCTCCCAAGGTGGGCAGGCCCGGTACAAGATCGAGATCGTCGCAGCCGATGACAAGGGCTACTCCGCAATGGCTACTGCGGTCGTCGACTTTAACAACAACGGGGTCTTCAATGTCTGGGCTGTAGATGAATCCGGCATGATTAGGGAGAAGGTCCCGGATTGATCAAAATAAGCCCAAAATCGGTCAGCAAATATGATGCTGTTAGGTCACATGATACTGCTCGTTTTCGGGCTCTCACTTGGGAGCTTCATCGCTGCCTGTGCCTACAGGATCCCGAGAAGAATCTCAGTTGTGGCCGTTCCTTCTTCTTGCCCGGAGTGTGGAGCCGTGCTAAACTGGTGGGAGCTGATTCCACTGGTAAGCTTCATGATTCAGAAAGGGAAGTGTCGGTCGTGCAAGGTGAATATCCCCTGGCGTTACCCGCTCATTGAGGTGTTCGTTCCTATGAGTATTTTGGTTCTATTTGAACTCTTTGGACCAACCGTGGAATTCATTTTTAGGACGATGGTCTTCCTCTTTATGACTGTTATCTGCCTGATTGACTGGGAATTCCAAATAATCCCCAATAGTATACTAGTCGTAGGGGGAGTTATTGGCGTCACGCTGCTGGGGCTGCTAGACCTGCGCGCGCTTCTCGAATCCATTTTCTCTGCATTCCTGTGTTTTGGGATTGTCCTATCAATTCGCGCTCTTGCCAACCTAGCATTCAAACGCGAGAGCCTGGGATTGGGAGATGTTAAGCTCGCCTTTCTCTTGGGCCTCTTCCTCGGGTTCAAGCTATTCCTGGTTGCTTTCTGGATAGCGTCGGTTTTCGGGGCAATTTACGGACTTATAGGGGGAAGACTTCACAGATCCGAACCACTTCCCTTCGGTTCGTTCCTTGCGCTGGCTTCAATGCTTGTCTTGACGTTTGATCAAGCTGTTGTCCGAGTACTCGCAGAGTGGGTGTAGGAAGTGAGCCTTCCAAACATATCGGATATTCCCAAAGAAGTCCTTTCGACAATTCCGAAAGAAACCGCTCTGGGACTGCAGGTCGTTCCATTACGGATTGAATCCGGAACGCTTCACGTCATCGCCAATGCTGGAAACATCGAACAGGTCAAGAGTGACATAGGCTTCATCACTGGACTCTGTGTGGAGGTTGAACTCGTCTCGACTCAAGAACTCGACATATTCATTTCTCGATTCTATGGTAAACCTTCCATCAAGGAGGTAAACAAGCTACAAACAACATATCGACAAACTGGGTCTCAGGATGTCACCGACCCGCGGGAAGAGGAATTCTCGGCCTCGGCGTTTCAATCAGTTTCATCGGCCGTCTCGATTGCCAGCCGGATGATATCCGAGGCCATACGTCTCGGCGCAAGTGATATCCATGTCGAGCCATACGAGAAGTATCTCAGGATTCGTTTTCGTCTGGACGGGGTCCTAAAAGAAATATCCAAACAACCGATCGAGACCTCGCGGGCGCTGATATCGAGACTCAAGATCATGGCTGATCTTGATATTGCCGAAAAAAGGCGTCCGCAGGATGGCCGTATCCGGGTTAAGGAGGGGGGGAGGGTGGTTGATATACGGGTCTCTTCACTCCCCACCGATTTTGGCGAAAAGATCGTGCTTCGGATTCTCGATAAGACGCAGCTCAAGCTCGACCTGTCTGTTTTAGGCTTCGATGATCTGGAGCTCGCACTGTTCCAGAAAACCATCAGACTTCCCTATGGGATGATACTCGTGACTGGCCCGACAGGGTCCGGGAAGACGACGACGCTCTACGCAGCCTTAAGCAGTATAAACGCGCCAGGCGTGAATATCACGACCATCGAGGATCCTATCGAATACAACCTCGCAGGCATCAACCAGACCCAGGTCCGTTCAGATATCGGTCTTACGTTTGCAGCAATTCTGCGCTCGATCCTACGTCAGGACCCGAATATCATCATGGTGGGGGAGATCAGAGACGGAGAGACCGCTCAAATTGCAATTCGCGCTGCGCTGACGGGTCATCTCGTGTTTTCCACTCTTCATACCAATGACGCACCTTCGGCTCTCACCCGTCTTGTCGATATGGGGGTGGAGCCGTTCCTTGTGGCATCATCGGTCCGGATGATTCTGGCCCAGCGATTACTCAGAAAAGTCTGTCCGGACTGTTCGGGCCCTATCGAACTCCGGACGGAAGAACGCGCGCAACTTCAACTAGGGGAAGACCCTCAAGTGTCTTTCCATAAAGGTTGTGGATGCTCAAACTGTAACCATACTGGTTACAGAGGTAGAAGAGCCGTGTATGAGCTCTTGTCAATACAAGACAGCCTTGCTGACAGGATAGCCCGAGGGGCTCTCGTCTCCGAGATCCGGTCATCGGCAAGGAGCCACGGAATGAGAACCCTTCGCGACTCAGCGATCGATGCAGCCAGGTCAGGAATCACGAGCATTGATGAGGTACTTCGTGAGACACTCTTGTGATAGCGTGACACCTAAGGAAGCTTATGAGATTGAGCAATTCTGCGCATAGTCCAATACAGTTTCGGAGTGTCCATCTCGGAGCTATGAGATCAAGCAGTTTCCTCTTCGGTGTTGGGCTGATGTTGAGTCTGGTCGGTCCCGTGGTGCCTATGTGTCAGTCACAGGGGACCCCGCAAGACACGTTAGCCCGATCGAAGGAAGTGAGCGTGGAGAAGGCAAAGGGCCCCACATTCCAAGATACGTCTATTCACGTCATCGCCGATCACGACTCCGTCGCTATTCCTCATGCCGCCGGAGACACGACGAGTCTCAATTTCAAGGACGTCGATCTCCGGGACGTCTTTCGTGCCCTTGCATACCGTCACGGCGTAAATATTTTCTTGGATAACGCGGTGAACAAGAGGGTCACGATCGCACTCAATAATGTTCGGGTATATGACGCAATCAAGTTCCTGTGCGAGAGGAATGACCTTGTTCTCCAGGTCCACGGAGGGATCTTCACAATCCAGCCTCCTCTCCCACCTCCAAAGCCCATATCTCCACCGCGCCACGTGCCGGTTGTCGTTTACGAGAAAGGGTTACTATCGATAGCTTCAAAAGACGACGACATTGAGACGGTTGTTGATGTAATCCAGGAGAAAAGCGAAAAGAATATACTCGTTCTCGGGGGTACCACAGGGTTTGTTTCGGGGAGGTTGATAGAGACGGACTTCGATCAGGGCTTCACTCAGCTCATGAATAGCAACGGGTTTGCCGTCCAGAAGAAGAACAATATCTACGCGGTTTCAAGGCTCGATTTCTTCGTGGGCAAGGATGCCCCGGGCGGGGGCCAGAAGAGCTCTCCATACTGGGTGAGTGTAAAGGACTCGCTCGTCACGTTGGACGTGACAAACGCACCCATAAACCGGGTAATATCCGACATGATCCGGCAGCTTAATAATGACGTCGTATTCTATAACGACCTCACCGGGACTGTAACTGTGCGGGCCACATCGATTCTCCTCGGCGAAGCGCTGGATCTTGTCCTCCGGAGCTCCAACTACACATACAGGGAAACAAACGGCGTATACTTCGTGGGTGAAAGGACAAACAAGGCTCTCGTTGCGGCACAGCTCCACAGGCTCAAGTACTTGAGCGCCGAGCAGAGCATGGAATCTATTCCTCAGTCCATAATGGCCCTTGCGCAAGTTAAGCTTTCAAAAGAACATAACGGATATGTCGTCGTAGCCTCTCACGATGTACAACAGGAATTTCAGGAATACCTGGATCAAATCGATAAACCTGTCGCCCAGGTCCTGATCGAGGCATTGGTCGTGGACTACGACATTACCGATGGAAGCGATTTAGGGATCGAAGCCGGACTCTCTGGGAGTCAGGATACCACCGGTTATAACCGGAAGGGGACGCTCTGGCCTGGGGTCAACATGCAGTTTAACGGGACGGCCGTCAACAATATGCTCAAGCAGGCCAAGTCGATCTCTATTTTCGGCAAGGAAATCAACCTGGCCAATCTCGGAGTTCTCCCGGCGGATTTCTATCTGAACCTGAAGGCCATGGAGCAGTCGGGGATCGCAAACGTCACCTCTAAACCCCTTATTGCGACCCTAAACGGCCATAAGGCTACACTAAGCGTCGGGACCACTCAGTATTTTCTATTAAAGACGACCACGCCATACCAAAATCAACTTCAGACGGTGTTCCAGGAGAGCGAGACGTTTCAGACGATTGAGGCCGATGTCAAGATGGAGATCACGCCTTATGTGGGCTCTAACGGAACGATCACGGTGGAGGTTAAGCCTGACTTCAGAACACCTGTCGGGACGCTTTCCTCCGACGTCCCACCGACCATCAGCAAGCGCTCGATGAGCTCAACGCTCATAATGCGGGAGGGGGAGACGATCGTCCTCGGTGGGTTGGTCCAAGAAACCGAGTCTGAAACAGCCACAAAGGTCCCAATTTTGGGTTCCGTGCCGATTCTCGGCAAACTATTTTCCTCCACTTCTAAGTCAAAACGGAAGGGTGAGCTTCTGATTTATATTACCCCGCACATCTCCTACGGTGAAGCCTTCAAGAGCGTCTACTCCAAGGTCCCGGAAGAGTAAATGGAAAGGCCTGAGGAAGTTTCCGCTAAAGCAAAGAAAGTCTTCTCCCGAATCGACTACCACAGGCTTTCCGGAGTGGGGAGCGTGCTTGGGATCGCGCTCGAGATTGGATCTGCGTATGTCGTTGAACTAAGAAGAAGAGGGAATCCCATTGACTCTCTTTCGGGAAAGATCGAAGCAGTCAATTCGTATAGATGCAGCTTGAGCGGCGATGTAGAAGAATCGGGAAGGGTGCTTAAGGAGTCCTTTACAGAATTCAGAATTACGACTAGGTATGCTGTCATCTCGGCGAAGGGGGCTCGATACGTCTCGGCAATTATTCCACCTGAGATAGAAGATGTTCACGAATGGGTCGAGGAGAACGCGGCGAGACTCCTTCACCTTCCGGTAGCGCATTCCGAGATTGTATTTCATGTGGAGGTAATTGGGAGAGATCCATCTGGCGCGCGAGTGCTCATCACGTTCTTCCGTAGGGGAGAGATTGAAAACTGCCTTAAGTTCGCCGAGTGTGTCGGGCTAGAACTTCTCTCGATAACTCCGGGAGTCCACGATCTCTTACCTCTCTGCGCATTGTCAGAGGGAGAAGGGCTTCCCTCTGCTTACCGTATAGTGCATTTAGGTCAAAACACGCTGATTTCACTCTCGTGCGAAGGAAGCCGCGTTCTTGACATAAGAACCGAGCATGCCTCTGCGGAATTGTCGTTACCCGAGGTCATTGAAAGTGCAATCGCTGGCTCAAACGAAACTGATACTAGGGTATTCGTTTCCGGTGCCTTTGAGAAGTCCGCTTCGGATGACGTCCTCATACGTCCTTTTAGGCTATCGAGCGACTACGCCCTAGCAGCAGGACTTGCACTTCGGGGTTTGCTTCACCGTGAATCCGGAGACTTTTTGCCGGAGGTTTTGCGAAATCACCTGGAGCTAAACTTCGCCAAAACCCTCTTTCGGAAGACTATCTTCACATCGGCGCTTATTCTGCTTATTGTGCTGGCCATTCCGCTAGCGGGGTCAATGTATCTCAACATGAAATCGGATCAATTGGATGAGTCAATTGCCTCGGGCGGTGGTAGCGCCTCCGAGATCGAATCAATGGAAAAGGAAGTATCGTTCTTGAAAGAATCATTGAAGAATGTTGCTTCACCCGAAAGTCGGTCGAATACTGCATATATCCTCCACGAGACTGCAAAACTGACTCCAAAGACTGTCAGGCTCCTCTCGCTAGTTCTCCAGGCCGAGGGTCCGAGTTTGGTTCTTAAAGGCGAAGGGGAGTCAGAGCGTGACATCTCAGGGTTCATGAGGAGTATTAAGGGCAGTCCACTTTTTCAGGACTTGTCACTCAAGAAGCTCGACACTGGAGGGGCTGGAAGCGGCGAGAGTCATCCAAGAAGAGGCCGGGTGTATTTCGAGTTGTTGGTACAGCTCACGAGCGGAAGAGGAATATGACTCAGCTGCAAAAGTACCGCGCATACACGCTTATCGTCCTCCTGGGAACCGGTTATTTGTTATTCACAGAAGGGTGGGATAGGTGGACAAGTCTCGCCCAAGAGGTGATCGCACTTGGTCAAAAGAGCTCACGAATAATGACCCCGGAGGAACTGGCAGAGCACAAACTTGAGCTTCACTCAGAACTTGCTAGTCTCCGTACGTCGCTCTCCAGGAGTTCTCAAGGATTCGACCAGAGCGAGGCGGGTCTTGTCGAACTGGTTGGAGAATCGGCAAGAAGATCAGACGTCAGAGTCGAGGCCCTCACCCCAACAAAACCTGAAGGAGGAGGTGGTCTCGTCATGACGATCGAACTCTCAGGCTCATTTCACAGGATTGCCGCTTTTCTGAACACAATCGAGAGCGCTCCTCTTCCCGTTAGGCTCGATAGACTCGAGCTTGAGCGCGACACTAGGACAATGCTCCGCGTAAAGATGGCGATGAAAGCCACCTTTCTAAGAACAAATGGCCAAAAGTGAAATCGCCGAAGATTCTAACGCGACTGCTTGGTACCCTCCTCCTTTGTGTCTGGGGTGCAGTGGGGTATCAGGTTTATACGGCGGCTCTTGCACCCGAACCTGACCATGGAGAGGTGATTTCGGTTACTTCACAGCCCAGAAGTGAGCCCTATGTATACAAGGCCGATGTGAATGATCCGTTTCAACTGATAGTCCCGAAGGTTGTAAAGCCTGTAAAACCTCCAACGGATACAGTGTGGACCCCTCCTCCTGTGAAGATAACCGGGATACTAAAGGGACATGGGGGCATGACCGCTATCTTAGAAAGCGCCGGAGGTGACGTCTCGTTTCTGGGTGAAGGCGACACGAGCGGCGGAGTAAAGATCCTCAAGATTCGTGAGGGAGTGGTCGTGTATTCCTACCGCAAGGCGAAAAAGGAATGGACTGTTGATGGACGGCAGTGAGAGGGGAATAAGAGGATTTCGGGACGGTTCCGGTCTCAGAAGGATAGGCAAGTCAGAGGAGGGCTACGCGCTTCCCTCAATCCTGATGCTCGTCACGATTCTCTCACTTGTTGCCTTCTCTGTGCTATCGCTCGAATATCTCGAACGTAAGAGTGCCATGCTCGATGTCGCACGAATCAAAGCAGAATATGCCGCGCAAAGTGGCGTGCAATGTATGGCCGCAGAGCTGGATTCAAGTGCACGGTGTGATTCAGCTAGGGAGTTTATGTTTTATGACGGGTGCCGTGCGTCAGTCCGCGTAATCCCCTGGGGCGCGCTCTATCTCGTCACATCCACCGGGTATTCCGCAAAAGTCCAGTCGATTCGACGGGCCACGCTTGCCGCAGGGCCGGGAGAAGCCTTCTCACTTGCATTGGCACTTGGAAACACATCGCATCAGCTTGTATTCACCGGGAACTCTTCAATTACGGGTGATGTCGCCGTTGGGCCAGGCGGTGTCTCGACAGGACAGCTTCATGGGTACTCGACACCCACCGTGGTTCCGATACAGGGTCATGTCACTAATCTGGCCGCTCAATCCTTCCCGAAGATTGATCTTGACCGGATCCACTTCATCGGAAACTACTACAGAAATCTGCTCCGGAACAGTAGCCACACTTCGGCGCTAGAAACTTCAGGGATCGTAAGCTTGAGAGCGATATCCGACTCACTTGGGAGCCTTGTTATTCCGCCAGGTACGGCATTGTCGGACTCCATCGCGCGTCCAGATGAGCCTTTGTACATCTACTGTTCTGGGAATGTCGCCATCGGATCAAACTCAAGGTTAATAGGGATGGTAAGCGTCGTTTGCTCTGATTCTATCCTCATCGCAAGCGGAGCCGTTGTGTCGGGGTGCGTATTCGTATCCATGAAGGGGATCCGGACTGAAAGTACTTCGCTTGCTTCAACTCAGCTCATATCTCCACGGATCGTGCTGGGACCCGGTTGCCGGGCCTCTTACCCTTGCATTGCGTATTCTATTCAGCTTGATCCAGCTCAGGCAACAAGTCAGACACTATTGATAGCTCAAGGTGCGACATTCGAAGGTTTTGCTGGGCTTGTGTCGCCGAGGGGTGACGACGCACTTGAAATCGCTTCCGGTAGTCGAGTGAAAGGGGCGGTGTTCTCAAGTTCAAGACTTACCATGGACGGCGACCTGGTCGGCTCGGCACTAGCGGCCGATCTTTTCTTCTACGAAGCCCCGACGTCCTACTTTGGTTGGATGCGCTCTGGGTCTATCAACCGCGTCAGCCTCCCGAAAGGCCTTCTTATTGCGCCGACCTTCGAGGGGAAGCACCAGCTTTCAGTCCTTGAGTGGCTGTAATATGACTAAGACGTTAGTCAGTAATGAATCCGGCTACACGCTGGTTGAAACGCTCGTGGCGATGGTCATCTTCCTCACGGTGCTTATACCCTTGGGATTTGGTGTCACCGCGTATCTCTTTGACAGAAAAGCGGAGACCCTGCGTGAGGCTGTGCTCTTGGCCGAGGCCCAAATGAACACACAGGATTACCGGGCGAGTGGCGAGTCCGTCCACGACAAATACACCGTGAACACCGAAATTGAACTTCTCGGGAGCTTAATGGAATACAGGGTGACTGTTACAGGTATTGGCAGGCCCTCGCTCCCGATTGTCGTTTTGAGCAAAATAATTGAGCTACCCCGATGAAGTTCAGAACCCTACTATGCGACGAAAAGGGATTCACGCTCCAGGAGACAGTCGTCGTCATGATCATGAGTTCGCTGCTTGTGGGCTTTAGTTATGCCCTATTCGGATTTGTTATGCATTTTCTGCACACAAATCTCGAAGTACGTGAGCACCGTGAGACTATTCAACATGTTGCTGCAGTGATTTGTACGGATATTGAACGCTCCCGGTCTGCTCGTGTCTCGGATTCAACGTTGGTCCTGGACCGGGACCAGAGTAAAACGGTAATGTACACTTGTAGTCACGGGCAAATAGCAAGAAATGGATCAGTCATTATTCCTCCCGACTCCGCAATCTGGTCTGTCACGTGGAGGGAATTACACGATTCGACAAACGGTTCTGTGCGTCCGGTTGCATTCACGCTCAAAGCGCATTGGAGGAAAGGAATCGATTCAGTTTCAGTCGCATCAGGAATGCCGTGGAGCTCTCAAGGAGCGTTTGCAACTGGAAGTGAGGGGAAGGCGAGATGAGTGTAGAGCTAAAGGACCTCGTATTTGACCAAGGACCATTCGACACCGTAGCTAAAGAACGCGATTCTAAACGTTCTAGACGCTCCTTCCGCCAGAGCATATCTGAACGTGACAAGGCTGAATTCTGCACACAGCTCTCGGTTATGCTCAAGGCGCGAGTATCACTCCATTATGCCCTGGAAGTCATAATCCGCCAAACAACAAAGAAGCCAATGAAGGAGGTGGTCACCCAGGTGGCCGCGGATGTTAGGAAAGGCAGTTCACTAGACAGTGCCTTGGCTATGCACCCGGCGGTATTTGACCAACTATTTGTCGTTACGGCAGAGGTTGGTCAGGAAAGCGGTCGCCTCCCTGAAGTGCTCACCCACCTTGCCGCTCACCTGGAGAAGATCAACGTACTGAAGAGAAAGGTCGTTCAAGCACTCGCGTATCCCGCTCTGGTCATGACAGTTGCCACGATTGCTGTTACGTTTTTGCTCGTCTTCATCGTTCCGACGTTCGCTGAAATGTTCAAGTCCTTTCAGCTTGAGCTCCCATTCTCGACGAGGCTGATAATGGGCCTGAGTGGAGTCGTATCTCGCTACGGAGTCTGGGTGCTTGTTGCGCTGTGTGGTGGGATCTTCCTTTCGAGAGAGACTTTGCGACTCCCGGCAACAAAATCCAAACTCGAAAACCTCCTCTTTAGAATTCCACTTGTTGGAGATGTTATCACGAAGAACCATGTGGCCCGGTTCTGCCGGACGCTTGGGACCCTCCTTCAGGCTCAGGTCTCCCTCATAGATGCCCTTGCCGTCACCCAACGGATCGCGACCAACGATGCGATAAAGAAGCAAATCGCCTCAATTCTGAAGTATGTACGGGGGGGACATACATTCTCAAAGCCATTGGAGGGTTCTGAGGTGTTCCCCCCGATGGTTGTCCAGATGATCGCGGTCGGGGAAGAGACAAGCGAACTGGACTTGATGCTTCTCAGAGCAGCGGACTACTACGAGCAGGAAATCGATGGTAGAGTCGAGACTCTCTCATCTGTTATGGAACCCGTCCTTGTCCTTTTCTTGGGGATAGTCGTCGGGGCCATTCTGATCTCGATGTATCTCCCTATGTTTGATCTGGTGAATGTTGTGGGAGGTGGTAGCTGAGTTGAGTGCATCGTCGAGCGGCTTATATTTTGAGCGTTCGTACCATTCTAGTCCGGGGGATTGACGTAGCGCATGGTTGGTGTGATTCCGCTGTTACCTGACGCATGGTGGATCAAGTAGGGCAGAAGAAGAGTTTAAATTGCATTTCGGTGAGCCACCAAAGGGCAGAACTCCATCCGCCCTGACCCGGTCCCTCACCGCCTCGATGAGCCTTCTTTCCCCGCGAGCAGCCTCCGCAGGACGTTCTTCGTTGACTCCGCGAAATCTCCCTCCAGCATCCATTCCGCGTACCCCGGATCGTCGAGGACCGGTTTTCCCCTGTTCTTGCCGAACGCATAGACGATCTCTCCCTTCTCGTTGCGCATCAGCTTTCGGGCGTAATCCACGATCGCGTCGCTGTTGCAGTAGCGGTGGAGCTCCTCCGGGGTGTTCCCGATGTCGTCATATTTCTCGATCTGCTCTTTGAATACCTCCAGAGTCGCCTTCACGTCCGCCTCGGCGTCATGGGCGCCGGCGAGGACTTTGCCGCAGTAGAACTTGTACGCGGCGGCGAGGGTTCTCTCCTCCTTCCGGTGATAGATGACCTGGACGTCGATGAGCTTTGCATCCGGATCGGGGAAGGGGATGGAGCACCTCCCAAATTCCTCGACGAGTATCGGGATGTCAAATCTGTTCGAATTGAACCCGGCGATGTCCCCTCCGCGGAAGATCTCCGCAAGCCCCTTGGCAATATCCCTGAACTTCGGCTTGTCAGCCACCGTTTCGTCGGTGATGTGGTGCACCGCGGTTGCCGTGGCCGGGATCGGCATCCCCGGGTTGATGAGGCGTGTCTTTTCGTCTTCCCCGCCGTCGGGATGGAGCTTCAGGATCGCAATCTGGACGATCCTGTCCCGGGCAATGTCCGTCCCCGTTGTCTCGAGGTCGAAGAATACAAGCGGTCGCTTCAGCTTCAGTGTCATATTGGGATTCTGGATGGGGAGCCTGCGAATTTCAATCAAATTACCCATACTGCCGGAGACCTGCAACAGAACGTCCGGGGAGAAACGCGCGTGATTCGGCTGGAGGAGTGTGAGGAATTTCCGGGGAATCTATATATATTTCAGGATACCATAATCGGGAGTGGACGATGCCGACACGCACGCAACTGCCCTCATGGAATGCGCTCCGTGCTCACCATGAATCCATGGCTGGCACGCACATGCGCGATCTCTTCGCGGCGGACCCGGAACGCTTCGCGCGTTTCTCCATCCGCTGGGAGGACATGATCGTCGATTATTCGAAACACCGGATCACGCAGGAGACGATGTCGCTTCTCCTCTCCCTGGCGCGGGAATCGGAGGTAACCACATGGCGCGACAGGATGTTCGCTGGGGAAAAGATCAACGTCACGGAGGGACGCGCAGTTCTGCATACGGCTCTCCGGAACGCATCGGGCAAGCCCGTCCTGGTCGACGGAACGGACGTGATGCCCGGCGTCCGGGCCGTCCTTGCGCACATGCGCGCGTTCAGCGACGCGGTCCGGTCCGGCTCCTGGAAGGGTTGCTCGGGGAAGAAAATCACCGACGTTGTGAATATCGGGATCGGAGGGTCCGACCTCGGCCCCGTCATGGTCACCGAGGCGTTGAAGCCTTACGCGGACCCCGGCATCAGGTCCCATTTCGTCTCAAACGTGGACGGGACGCATATTGCGGAGACATTGAAGCCGCTGTCTCCTGACACGACGCTCTTTATCATCGCGTCGAAGACGTTCACGACGCAGGAGACGATCGCAAACGCACGGACGGCCCGCGAGTGGTTCCTCCGGGAGGTCCGCGACGAATCCGCGATCGCAAAGCATTTTGTCGCCCTTTCCACCAACGAACGCGAAGCGGTGAAATTCGGCATCGACCCAAGCAATATGTTCGAATTCTGGGACTGGGTCGGCGGGCGCTACTCGCTCTGGTCGGCGATCGGCCTCTCCATCGCAGTCGCGATCGGCATGGAGAACTTCGAAGAGCTCCTTGCCGGGGCCCACGCCATGGACGAGCACTTCCGCACCGCGGTCCCGGAAAAGAACATCCCGGTCATCCTCGCCCTCCTCGGGATATGGTACGGCAATTTCTTCGGCGCGGCGACGCATGCGATACTTCCGTACGACCAGTACCTCCACCGGTTCCCCGCATATTTCCAGCAGGGGGATATGGAGAGCAACGGCAAAAGGACGACGCGCGGCGGCGGGACCGTCGAGTACACGACGGGGCCGGTCATCTGGGGGGAACCCGGGACAAACGGCCAGCACGCCTTCTACCAGCTTATCCACCAGGGGACGAGATTGATCCCCGTGGATTTCATCGCCCCGCTCGCGTCCCACAACCCCGTCGGCAATCACCACACGCTTCTCCTTTCGAACGTCTTCGCGCAGGCCGAGGCGCTCATGAAGGGGAAAAGTTCCGCCGAGGTGCGCGCGGAGCTCGTCGCCGCGGGGATGAAGGGAGAGGCGCTGGAACGGCTCCTCCCGCACAAGGTGTTTGAAGGTAACAGGCCGAGCACGACGATACTTGTCGACAGGATCACTCCCCGCTCCCTGGGGAAGCTCATCGCCATGTACGAGCATAAAATATTCGTCCAGGGGATCGTCTGGGACATCAATTCGTTCGATCAGTGGGGAGTCGAGCTCGGAAAGCAGCTTGCGGGGAAAATACTGCCGGAGCTCTCCTCCCCGGCCCCCGTCACGACGCACGATCCGTCCACGCGCGGCCTGATTAATTATTACAGGGAACACAGAGGCTGATCCGCGTGAAAGTCACCGGATTTATTGCTATCTTGAGCCGAAACGTGGTCGATTCATTCACATTACTGTTCTCCCTCCAGAATGACTAACCCGGCCGTCCAGATCCCGGAGGGGATTCTCCCCCGCAATCCCAGCCTCTCAGAGCTTGACCAGCAGTGCGTCACCGCCATCCGGTGCCTCGCCATCGACGCGATCCAGAAGGCGAAATCGGGTCATCCCGGATTGCCGATGGGGATGGCCCCCGCGGCATATGTGCTCTGGACGGAGTTCCTGAAATACAACCCGCGCAACCCGAAATGGGCCAACCGCGACAGGTTCGTCCTGTCCGCGGGGCACGGATGCATGCTCCTCTATTCGCTCCTGCATCTGACCGGGTATGACCTGTCGCTGGATGACCTGAAGAATTTCCGCCAGTGGGGGAGCAAAACCCCCGGACATCCGGAATACGGACACACGCCGGGCGTGGAAGTCACGACCGGGCCCCTCGGGCAGGGGATTTCGAACGCGGTCGGGATGGCGATCGCCGGGAAGTACCTTGCGAGCAGGTACAACCGGGACGATTTCCGTCTTCTCAACTACCGGATCTATGTCGTCGCCGGGGATGGGTGCCTGATGGAAGGGATCTCGTCTGAGGCGTCCTCCCTGGCGGGTCACCTCAAGCTGGACAACCTCATCGTCGTCTACGACGACAACCACATCAGCATCGACGGCGACACGTCGATCTCGTTTACCGAGACCGTGGCAAAACGGTACGAGGCGTACGGGTGGTTCGTGCAGACGATCGGCGGCGACGGCAACGATATGAACGCGTTCCGCACGGCGATCGGCGCCGCGAGGAAGGAGAAAGATCGCCCCTCCCTGATACAGTTGCGGACCCACATCGGGTACGGGAGCCCCCACAGGCAGGACACCGCGGAGGCGCACGGCCAGGCCCTGGGGGACGAAGAGGTCGCCCTCACGAAGCGCCGTTACGGGTGGGACCCGGAGAAGAAGTTCTTCATCCCCCCCGAGGTCGCGGAATACATGCACGGCCAGGTCGGAAAAGGGGAAGCGCTGGAGAAAGAATGGGCCGCCCTCTTTGACAGCTACGCCTCACGATACCCTGCGGAGGCGGAAGAGTTCCGCCGCGCCGCCTCCGGGCAGCTCCCGGCCGACTGGGACAAAATTTGGAAAGAGTCGGTGCCGGCATTCGACCTCTCTGCGCCGATCGCAACGCGAGAGGCGCAGGGGAAGCTCCTTGACGCCCTGATGCCGAAGCTTCCGCTCGTGATCGGCGGCTCCGCCGATCTCACCCCCTCCAACAACACGCGGTTCAAGGGGGTGGTGGACTTCACCCCGGCGCACCCTGAGGGGCGGTATATCAGGTACGGGGTGCGGGAACACGCGATGGGGGCGCTCATGAACGGAATCTCCGTGGGCGGCATGTTGATCCCGTACGGCGGAACGTTTTTCGCTTTCAGCGACTACATGCGTCCCGCGATCCGTCTTGCCGCTCTCTCCAAGTACCCGGTGATATTCGATTTTACGCACGATTCGATTGGGCTGGGAGAGGACGGGCCGACTCACCAGGCGGTCGAGCATCTGGCGGCGCTTCGCGCGATTCCGGGACTCGTCATGCTCCGTCCTTCTGACGCGACGGAGACGATGGCGGCGTGGAAGTTCGCCCTCGAACACAGGTCGGGACCCGTGGCGCTTGCGCTCACGCGCCAGAAGCTTCCGGTGATCGACCGGACGAAATACGCTCCGGCGCATAACCTCTCCCGCGGCGGTTACATACTCGCGGGAGCGCCCGCCCCGTCGCTCATCCTCATCGGCACCGGCTCGGAGGTTTCGCTCGCAATGAGCGCGTACGAGACGCTGAGCGCGGAAGGGGTGAAGGCGAGGGTCGTGAGCCTCCCCTCATGGGAGCTCTTCGAGATGCAGCCCGTATCGTACCGGGAGAGCGTCCTCCCCCCCTCCATCACCGCCCGCGTCGCGGTCGAGGCGGGGGTGAAGCTCGGCTGGGAGCGGTACATCGGCATGAAAGGCGGATTTGTGGGGATGAGCTCGTACGGCGCGTCGGCGCCGGCGGAAGCGGCGTTCAAAGGATTCGGCATCACCGCGGAGGCCGTCGTGGCGGCCGCGCGGAAGGTGCTCCTATGATCGTCGCCGTGGCCGGAGATCACGCGGGGTTCGATATGAAGCAGATGCTCGCCGGCGTTCTTGCCGATGAGGGTCACACGATCGTCGACCTCGGGACGAACAGCCGCGAGCCGGTCGACTACCCCGATTACGCGAGGGCGATCGGCGCGGCGATCCTCTCGGGCAAAGCGGAACGGGGGATACTCGTGTGCGGGAGCGGGGTAGGCGCCTGCGTTGCGGCGAACAAGATAAAAGGGATCCGGGCGGGGACATGCCATGACACCTATTCCGGCCACCAGGGGGTCGAGCACGACGACATGAACGTCCTCTGTCTGGGCGCGCGCGTCATCGGAACGGCCCCGGCCCTGGAGATCGCCAGGGCATTTCTCGGAGCGAGGTTTTCCAACGAAGAGCGTCACGCGAGACGGGTCGCAAAAACAAGGGACATTGAACTGAACCAGCGGTAGGAGGGAGGACACGGTGATGGAAAACGCACTCAAGCAGCTTGAAAAACTCGGCCAGAGCATCTGGTATGACAGCATAAGCCGGCGGCTTATCACGAGCGGCGAGCTCGCGCGTCTCGTCGACCAGGGATTGCTCGGGATGACGTCCAATCCGACGATATTCGACAAGGCGATATCGGGAAGCTCCGACTACGACGCGCAGCTCCGCGAGATCCTGAAGCACGCCCCTGACGCGGCTCCGGCGGAGATCATACAATCCCTCATGGTCAGGGACATCCAGATGGCGGCGGACGTTCTTCGTGCCGCCTACGACAGGACGAGCGGGGGGGACGGGTATGTCAGCGTCGAGGTGACCCCCTCCAAGGCGCGCGACACGGAGGCCACGAGCGCGGAAGTCCGCCAGCTTGCTTCTCGCATCGAGCGGAAGAATGTCATGGTCAAGATCCCCGCGACGAAAGAGGGACTCCCGGCGATCACCCGCGCGATTCGCGAGGGGTATAACATCAATATCACGCTCATCTTCTCGGTTCGGCGCTACAGGGAGGTCGCGGAAGCGTACATCGAGGGACTCGAACAGCGGGCGAAAGACGGGAAACCCGTTGCCGGGATTGCCTCGGTGGCGAGCATCTTCGTCAGCCGGATCGACACGCTGGTGGATGAACTCGTGAACAAAAAGATCGCGGAAGCGAAGGACCCCGCCGCCGTTGCCCGGCTGAAGGGATTGCTCGGCAGGGTTGCCGTCGCGAACACGAAACTTGTGTACCAGGCGTACAAGGAGCTATTCCACAGCCCCCGGTTCGCTCTCCTCCGGGCCAAAGGCGCGGCCGTCCAGAGGCCGCTCTGGGCAAGCACCGGCACAAAGAATCCCGCCTACAGCGACCTTCTTTACGTCGAAGAGCTCGTCGGTCCCGACACCGTCAACACCGTCCCTCCGGCGACGTACGCCGCGATACTCGATCACTCGCGTCCGGCCCACACCGTGGAGAGCGGCCTCGAAGGCGCGGCGCAGATTCTCCGGGATCTTGCGGCGTCGGGGATCGACATCAACGCTGTCACCGACAAACTTGAGGTGGACGGGGTGGCGTCATTCGAAAAGTCCTTTGACGGCCTCATCGCGTTTCTCGGGACGAAGAAAATCCGTTCCGGAGAAGTCGTCGCCGGCTGATCCCCTCGCACGCCATCGTACCGATGAAGATTGTCACCTGGAATGTCAACGGCATACGGGCGCGGGCGGTCGCGTTCGAGCGCTGGATCCGCGCCCACAGGCCCGACATCGTCTGCCTCCAGGAAATCAAGGCCCACCCGGACCAGGTCCCTCCGGAAATCCGTGAGATCGCCGGGTACACCTCCCGGTGGCACGGCGCTCGCGGGGGCTACTCCGGCGTCGGCATACTCGTCAGCAAATCCCTCGGCGGTGCGGAATACAGCGTCCCTTTTTTCGACGAGGAGACCCGCGTCCTTCAGGTCCGCGCCGGGGGACTGATCGTCGTGAACGTGTACACCCCCCTCGGGCAGAAGAGTTACCGGCAGAAGATCGAATTCCTCGGGGCCCTCGTGCACTACGTCGATGCGCTCTCCTACGAAGGAGAACGGGTGATTCTGTGCGGGGACCTCAACGTGGCTCACCGCGACGCGGACGTTCATCCGGAAATGTACGTCGAGGACATGCTCTGCACACGGGCGGACGAGCGCGCGATGATCGACGCCCTGCAGGCTCTCGGCCTGAAAGACCTCTTCCGCTACCATCACCCCGACGCCCTCCACGCGTATTCATGGTGGCCGTATTACGGCGGGGCGAGATCCCGGAACGTGGGATGGCGCATCGATTACATACTCGCCCCCCAATCGGTCGCCGCCGCCTCCAGCGGATGCTGGATCCAGCACGAGGAATCGAGTTCGGACCACTCCCCCGTCCTTGCCGAGATCGGACCCCTCGCCCCGGGGACGGCGGGACCGAAGGCAAGGAAATGACCGGCGTGAGCGACAGGTTCCTCGGGTACTACTATTTCGGATTTCACTCCGCGCTTGCGCGGTACAGGTTCCTCACCATCGAGGGGTGGATCGTCACGGCGATCGGTGCGGCGGGGCTTTTTGTCTCATGGCGGGAATCGGGCGACCTGTTGACGGTCGTCGTCGCTCTCTCCGCCGTGGTCGCCGGGGTTTCCATCGTCCAGCAGAGCGTCGCCTCGCTCGATCAGTACGTCCGCATCCCGTTTCCGGACCCCGGAGCGAGTCCCGAAGAGATTGCCGGGGGGATCGTGGAGTGCGCCCGTCTCATGGAGGAGATCGACAGGGGGGGATGGCAGGAAGCAGTCGCTGCGCTGGGCGCGCTCGGACGCATGAAGGAGCGATTCTCTTTCCCGCCCCTTCCCTGAGAGATCCCGGGCCCGCGGGGCCGGCGGCGGGGAGCGCCTGTACCCGGGTCGTATCTGAACACCACCTTATCGGAGGGTTGCATGGGAAGCCGCGTTGATGAATTCAACGAATTCCGCTCGAAGATGAACGAGAGGATACTTGCGATCGACAACCGGGCGATCAAACGGTTTTTCGGCGTCGATACGCTCACATATGAGCCGGGGGCGCTCGATGCACGGACGAAAGAGATGCTCGGGCTTGTCGCCTCGATGGTCCTTCGCTGCGACGACTGCATCTCGTACCATATACAGCAGTGCAAGACGGAGGGGGTGACCGACGCGGAATTGCACGACGTTTTCAGCGTTGCGCTCGTCGTGGGGGGTTCGATCGTCATCCCGCACATGCGCAGGGCGGTGGCGTTCCTCGATGAGCTGAACGAGCGGGGCGCTGAGTGAGCGGTCCGAGACGCTCTGCGGTGACGCTGGCCTGGGTGGCCGCCTTCGCCGTCGCGTTTGCATTCGTGGAAGCGAGCGTCGTGATCTATCTTCGCGCCCTGTACTACCCCGAAGGGTTCGCCTTTCCGCTGAAGTTGATCCCCGCGGGCTACCTCCGCGTGGAGATTGCGAGGGAGGCGGCCACGATCATCATGCTCGCGACGACGGGGATCATCGCGGGGTGGAAACCCTGGGAACGGTTCGGATTCTTCCTGTTTGCGTTCGGGGTCTGGGATATCGCCTTTTACGCCTGGCTTTTCGTCACGGTCGGCTGGCCCGCGACGCTGTTCGACTGGGATATACTCTTTTTGATCCCCCTCCCCTGGATCGGTCCCGTGATCGCACCGGTTGTGGTCTCCCTTCTCATGATCGTGTGCGGCGGGATAACCGTCCTCCGGTCCGCGGGGGAGAGACATTTTCGTCCGGGGGCCCTCTCCTGGCTCTTCGGAGCGGGGGGGACAGCGTTCATTCTTCTTTCGTTCATGATCGACACGGATGCCGGGACGAGGGGGACGATGCCGGCACCGTACAGCTACGGTCTGCTCGCCGCGGGTGTGATTGCGTACGTCGCGGGGTTTCTTCTGGCATGCCGCCCCGCCCGGGGCCTCGTGAATCCTTCCTGAGCGATGCCGCGGTCACGCTTCATGAAGGCTCGCAGTGCGACACCTCCGGCCGTGTAAGGCATCACCGGGAGCGGAACGAAAAACCGGGATGAGGACCTCCCCGGCGTTTACGAATGCGAGTGTGGAGGGGATGGACTATGAAGAGGGGAGCCGTTTCAGACGGCGGCGCTGGGGGACGGGGAAGCTGACGGGATTGATGCGGGACTCATTCAGCGATCGGTGAGCGGCGCCTCCGTTGGCGGGGGCGATATACATTGCGGCGAGCTCTCCCCGGATTCCCATCCTGTGTTCGTACCGGAAACCGCCGTTGATCGGGGACCCCTCCGCCGGGAAGCAATCCTTGAACCAGTCTTCCCCCACGCAGTACAGGTTGCACAGGTGCCACAGGACTCCGGGCTTCGGCACGCACTGGTTCTTCTCCCACCGTTCCACCCCGACCCACGTATAGCCGATCATCGAGCCGACTTCCTTGAGCGTATAGCCGGCGGAAATCCTTGCCGCGCGGAGCCTGTCGCCGAACGTGCGGACGTGCGCCCGCTCCTCGATGATCCGGTCGACCGCTTTTTCGATGTCGAGGACCTTCCCCCGGGAAAGTATTGTCCGGTAATGTATTACCTGCCATGCATACTGCCGGGAGACTCCCAGGCTCTGCGCAAGGTATGAAAGCGTTATCCCCCACGGCCTCATTTTCTTGATGATCCTCTGCACAACTTCGTCCACCTCCGGTACACGCCTCATCGCAGCCATCGCTCCTTCACACGCTTGTTGATACCCGCACGCATCTGTTAGTTATACGCTCGCCGAAGATAAAAGTTGGGCGGTTCATCATTACCGAATTGTAAAATTGTAACGTCATTCTTACTCATGTACATTTTACACTCTCCCGGTCCGATTCCCGGCTAAGTCAACTGACAGATATTACTTCAAGTCGAATCGCCGTAGAGTCATGGTATGCTTCTTGCGATAACCCCATGTGACGAAATAGCTTCGGCCGCCGGGTAACCGGGGAAGGCCGATCAAACGCAGGACAGTATGTCATACGGAGCAGGCCATGGGATTAGGACAAACAATGATGTCGGTTCTGGCGGTGGGGATGCTCGCCACCGTCATGCTCACAGTCAATACAAACGTGCAGGATAACAACAATGCGGTCCAGATGTCGCAGTATCGCATCATGGCGTCGTCTCTTGCGACTTCGACCATTCAGCGGGCGACCGGACTCGCGTTTGACCAGAACACCGTGAACTGCAATGTCACGTCGACGTCGTCGCTCACCGCCGCCGGTGCGCTGGGGGTGGAGACGGGGGAGATCGACTCGGTCGAGAATACGTTCAACGATTTTGACGACTACAATAGGTTTCACAAGTGGGTGAAGGGGGACTCGATTTTCTTCCGATCGGCGGACTTTTACGTGCATTCCACGGTCGACTACGTCCAGATCACGGGGAATGCGATCGTCACGTCGGCGTCGCCCACGTATACAAAGCGTATCACGGTGTACGTTTCGAGTCCCTACATGGCGACCGACACGATCACCGCGTCGACGCTCTACAGCTACTGGTATTTCCGATAAGCCGGAAAAGGAGCCGGGACCATGGGATTTTCAACGATGATAGACCTGATCGGATCTTCGGTGATATTCGGTTGGCTCTTTCTGATCACGATCACCGCCAAGCAGGCAAACAACGAGGATTTCCAGGCGAACCAGGGGGAGCTCCTCTGCCAGCAGAACCTTGTCGAGCTGACGAAGACCCTGGAGTACGATTTCAGGAAGATCGGCTACTGCAAGGAGCCTGACCGGCTCCCGAACCCGACGCTGGCGATCCTTCTTGCCGACTCGACGCGGATCAAGTTCCTCACGGACCTGGACCTGGACGGCACCGGGCCCGACGGGATTGTCGACTCGCTCTACTACTATCTCGGCACCACCGGGGGGATGATGAACAATGCGAACGCCCGGATACTCTACCGGGTCGTCAACAATCTCCCCGCGGCGGGTTCAAACCTGGGCGTCACGAGCTTCAAGCTCACGTACTACGATCAATCGAACAACGTGATCGCGACGCCCGTCCCGGCGGCCAAGCTCCAGACCATTTTTTCGATACAGATATCGCTCAGCGTCCAGAATGTCGTCGCGAGCGCTCTCGCCGAGACGGCACCGGTGAACCAGCAGTTCCAGACTGCATTCTATCAGCAGCGACGGCTCTCAACTGTGAACTATTTGAATCGCTAGGGAGGCACCATGGGCAGGCAGGCACTCATAATGGTGATCGCATACAGTCTCGTGTTCCTCATGAGCGGGGCGTTGATGTCCAGCGCGACGGTGGACGCGTTCAACAACGCGATGAGCTACAACGACACGGGGACGGTCCAGAACATCGCGATATCCGGCGCGAACATGGGGGCGAACTACATATTCCTGAACAAGCCGGGGATTGCGGGCAACATGTGGTGGACCGGCTGGTCGACGCCGGTGGCGTATAACGGCGGGTCGTTCACGGTGCGGATGGATTCGGTGAAGGATATGTACGGAAACTGGGGGCGCATCCAGATGACGACGACTGCCCAGTACAACGGCAGCAGCTACGTCGTCACCGTCCTGTTCAACCCGAGCCAGTTCTCGAAATTTGCGCTCTATTCGGGATCCATGACCGGCGTCTATTTCGAGCCGTCGGACTCGGTGTTCGGTCCCTGCCACATCGAAAGCACGCTCAATTACGGTAATCCCTCGGGCGGCACGATGACGCACGGGGCGTATTTCGGGGGGAAGGTCACGACAAAGACCGGCATTGCGGCGCTTACGAACCCGGCGGTGCTCCCCACATTCGCGCAGGGGATACAGAACGGCGTCAGCATCCCGCTCTCGCTCAACACCACCCAGCTTGTCACCGAAGCCGCGGGGAACCTGTTCTCGGGCGGATCGCTTTACCTGACGTTAAAGGATGACAGCGTCGCGTACAAGACCTCCCTTGCCGGTCCGGTGACGACGAAGGCGATCTCCCAGATCGCGCCGAACGGCGTCCTGGCCATCGACAAAGGGACGCTCTATGTTTCGGGTGAGCTGAGCAAGCCGTTGACGGTTGCTTCGCTCAGGTCCTCAGGTTCGACGGGCGGGACCATCCATATCACGGATAATCTGACGTATAAGACCGATCCGCGGACGGACCCGAACCAGATGGCGATGCTCGGCGTGGTCGGGTACAGCACGATAACGATCGATACCGTTTCGGCGCATAACAATTTCACCGTCCAGGGTTCCATGTATTCCCAGACGGACGGGGTGCAGGTGATGAACTACAGTACCCGCCCCCGCGGCAACCTGTACGTCCTCGGCGGATGGTGCGGGACGCAGATCTACGCGACGTCCAACGGCACGACGGCAGGGTTGCCGGTCAACGTTACCTATGACGAACGCTTCAGGGTCACCGCGCCTCCGTATTTCCCCGGGACGAACACGTATCAGATCCTCTCATGGTATGAGTAGCGGAAACTCGCTATGGTGACACTGCGCCGGGGGCTGGCGGTACGTGACCGTCAGCCCCCGTTCATTATGCGGCGCCTCATATCTGTATCGTCTTCCATTTCCCCCTTCTGAAGTAATACCAGCTGACGACCGCGATCGACGTCTCTGCGATGGGAATGGCGGCGATGGCCCCCGAGGATTGCATGTGGAGCCCTTCGGACAGCAGGTACGCGAGCGGGATCTGAAACAGCCAGAAACAGACAAAACTGATCACCGTCGGCGTTCTCGTGTCCCCGGCGCCGTTGAGCGCCTGCGTCATGACCATGGCGATTCCGTAGAGGATGAACCCCGACCCGAATATCTCGAGCGATCGGGTGCCGTAGTCGATAACCGCTACATCCGCCGTGAATAACCGGACGATGGGATTCGAAAAGAAAAGGAACAGCAGCATGACGAGCCCCATCAGTATGGAATTGTATTTTGTGATGAGAAGAACGCTCTCCTCGGCTCTCTGAGGCTGTTTCGCCCCCAGGTTCTGGCCAACGAGCGTCGCCCCCGCGTTGCTCAACCCCCAGGCCGGCAGGATGAAGAATATGAAGCTCCGGAGGGCGATCTGGCAGCCGGCGGACGCTGCGGTCCCCCCGGTTTCGGCGACGAGGCGGACGATCATGATCCAGCTTCCGCTCGAGATGATGAACTGGAGCGCGGCCGGCCATGAAATCCTGATGAGCGAACCGATGACCTCCGCGTCAAACAGGAAGTGGCTCGCATGGAGTTTCAGGAGCCCGCTCCCCCTGACCAGGTGATACGACTGAAAGAGCACCCCCGAGGTTCTCCCGGCGACCGTCGCAATCGCGGCCCCCTTCAGCCCGAAGAGATGAATGAACAGGGGGCAGAGGACGATATTGACCCCGCTTGCGATCCAGAGGCTCCTCATTGCCATTGCGGGGTCGCCCGCCCCGCGGAATATGCCGTTGATCAAAAACAGGAGTATGATCGCCAGGCTTCCGCCGAACATGATGCGCGTGAATATGGCTCCCTGCTCCACGACCTCCCGGCTCGCGCCCATCAGCGCAAGGATGTCACCGGCGAACGTCATCCCCCCGACGCTCAGGAGGAGGGCGACGATCAGCGCGATAAGGAGCGACTGGGCCCCGGCGTGTGCCGCTCCTTCGTGATTGGTCTCGCCGATCCTTCGGGCGACGACGGCCGTGGCGGCCGTGCTCAGGCCGAACGATATGGAATAGACGATCGTAATGACGGATTCCGTCAGGCCGACCGTTGCGATCGCGTTCCGGCCGAGTTTCCCCACGAAAAACATATCCACCACGGCGAACACGCTTTCGAGGCTCAACTCGAGTATCATCGGGATCGCCAGGAGTATGACGGCCCTGGGGATGCTCCCCTTCGTATAATCCTGCTCCTCGCTCCTGAGCGACTGCCTGATCGTGGCGAGGAATGTCTTGATCGGGATCCCCACGTTATGCGCCCGGAGCGGGATGACGTTTCCTGGTCAGCCGGCGGGCCGCCCATGCCGCGAGTATCCAACCGGCAATCTCGGCAAATCTCCACGCGGTGACCTCGGTCAGCGCCCTGTACGCTCCATAGAATGCGATATCCCTCCCCGGGTCCCCCCCCTCCGTGCCGAAGGTGAACATGATGCGGTTGAACACCGCCGTCCCGATGACGACGGCGGATACCTCGCCGATATGGACGTTCATCCTGAGGAGCAGGCTGACGAACAGGACAAGGACCGGCGCCGTATAGACTGCAAAGACCATGACTTTCGTTCCCCCGATCGACATGAGCAGGAGAACGGTTGCCGTCCAGAGTATGACCATGATCCAATCGACGTCCGGGTCCCCCCGGAGCGTCCGGATTCTCCCCGGGGTGAGCAGCATCAGTCCGGGGAGCCAGAACGAAACGGTTGACAGGACGAGGTTGAGGAGGATGTCCGGATTCGGCGGCCAGGCCAGGAACATGCGCAGCTCGGAAAGATACAGTGTCCGGCTGGGGGCGTCGACCTTGTACTGGAGCGACGTGCCGTACCCCGCGGTGACCGGGATGAGAAGTCTCGGAAGAAAAAACACGCAGAACGTCAGACCGAACGTCAGCAGCGCCCACCGGAACTGGCTCACCGAGCGTTCCCGGAGAGCGTGGAGGACGAAGGTGCCGGTCAGGACCGCGAGGGGAGCAAGGAGAAACTCCTTGAAAAGCAATCCCGCGAGCGAGATCGCCAGCGCGGCCGGATACGCCCGGCGGAGGAGACATGCGAATGCCCCGAACGCCACGATGAACGCCTCGATGTCGACGTCATAGGGACAGTAGAGCGGGAATCGCACGACGAAGAGAGAACAGGCGAGGAGGAGCATGACGGTGAGCGCGTTGCCGGGCGACGGATTGACGATCAGCGCCACTCTGTATGCCCCGACGAGAACCACGACGCACGCGACGAACGCCACCACCGGAAAAACGGCGGCAGCCGGTACACCGGTCGCCAGAGCGATCGCGTGCACAAAGAGCGGAACGGCGAACCGGTAGACAAAAGGAGCGCCGAGGTGGGCCTGCTGCGTCAGGCCGGCGTTCGCGAGGTTCAGATACTCCGCGCCGTCGGTCATCAGTTTTGCAAGGGGGGTGCCCAGGCGGAGAGCGAGGACGAGGAGCGCTGCGAGCGTTCCCGGAACCAGGAGGCGCACCGCGCGGCTCCTCAACCGGTCAGCGGGGAGCAGGTTGTGCTTCTGTTCTCGCAGGAAACCCGGAGTGAAGATTTTCAATATTCCTCGCGGCTCTCTTCATTCGTGGACGCTGTAGGGTTCGAACCTACGACCTCCGCCTTGTAAGGGCGGCGCTCTGAACCAGCTGAGCTAAGCGTCCATGGGATTTCAAGATACAGATTTTCACCCCCCTGTGCAATTTTCCCGTTGAATGGGCATATTACGATGATAGACAACAATCATCGCAGAACGTGCCGCAATGACCGCGCTCCCCATCGAGGACTCGCTCCCGCGTTTGATGACGGAATTCGGCCGTTCCCGCCGCGTCATATTGAGCGCGCCGCCGGGAGCGGGAAAAACGACTCGTGTCCCCCTTGCTCTCCTTGATGCCCCCTGGCTCGCGGGGAAGAAAATACTCATGCTCGAGCCGCGCCGGCTCGCCGCCAGGCGTGCCGCCGCCTTCATGGCGGCGCAACTGGGTGAGAACGTCGGGGAAACCGTCGGCTACCGGATCAGGGGAGAGGCCGTCACCGGAAAGAACACGCGGCTTGAGGTCGTGACCGAAGGGATACTCACACGGCAGCTTCACTCGAGTCCTGATCTCCCCGGCGCCGGCCTTGTCATATTCGACGAGTTCCACGAGCGGTCGATACATGCCGATCTGGGTCTCGCGATGACGCTTGACGTGCAGGATCATCTCCGGGAAGACCTCCGTCTGCTTGTCATGTCGGCGACGCTTGACGGGGTCTCGCTCGCCCGGGTAATGGGCGAAGTCCCTGTCGTTGAGAGCGAAGGACGGTCCCATCCCGTCGAAACCCGGTACCTCGCGTTCCGCTACCGCGGGGGAGTGGAGGGGGAGGCAGCGCGGATTATCCGCAGGGCACTCGGCGAAACGGAAGGGGACCTGCTCGTCTTCCTCCCCGGGATCCGGGAGATCCGGCGGACGGAAATGATGCTTCAGGAAGGGGGGCTTCCGGGGGACGCCGTCGCCTGCACGCTGTACGGGGACGCCGATCCGGAGGCCCAGCGCGTCGCCCTCGGCCCTGCGCCGCCGGGAAAACGGAAGATCCTCCTTTCGACGAGCATCGCTGAAACAAGCCTGACGATCGAAGGGGTCCGGGTGGTCGTGGACTCGGGACTCTCCCGCGTTCCCCGGTTCGACCCGGGTCGCGGAATGACGGGACTCGAGACCGTCCCCGTTTCGGTCGCATCAGCGAACCAGAGGCGAGGGCGCGCCGGGCGTCTCGGACCCGGGACCTGTTACAGGCTCTGGACTGAAGAGCAGCACCTAAACCTTCCGGCCTGGTCCGCCCCTGAAATACTGTCGGCCGACCTCGCACCTCTTGCTCTGGACATTGCCCGCTGGGGCGGCGGGGACCGGCGCCGGTTCATCGATCCTCCCCCGCCTTCCCACGCTGCCCGGGCCCGCTCCGTCCTCACGCAGCTCGGCGCGCTCGACGACAGGGGAGCGCTCACCCCTCACGGTAAGGCGATGTCCGACCTTCCGGTTCACCCGAGGCTTGCGCACATGATCCTCCGCGGGAAGGAGCTTTCGCTCGGCCCTCTTTCCTGTGAACTCGGCGCGCTCATCGAGGAACGGGACATACTCCCCGGATCTGCGAGGGGGGACGTCGACATCGCTTCCCGTGTCCGGGCGCTGCGTGCCGGCGGCGGGCCCGGGGAGGCGATCCGTGCCCGCGTGCAGGCGGAAGCCCGGCGGCTCCGGACGATCGCGGGGGCGGAGGGGGGGCGCACGGACCTCTCTCGCATCGGACTTCTCGTGGCGTTGGCGTATCCCGAACGCGTGGCGCGCCGCCGGGGGGAATCCCCCGGCAGATTTCTGATGGTGAACGGCGCCGGCGCGGTCCTCCCGGAGGGGAGCGTCATGGGGAGGGAGGAGTTCATCGCCGTCGCTGACGTGGACGGAATCGGGACGGAGGTCAGGATATTCAGGGCCGCCCACGTCACGCGGGAGGACCTGACCGGGGAATTCGCCGGAAGCGTCGTGGATGAAGAACAGGTATTCTGGGACAAGTCGCTTGAAGCCGTCGTGGCCCGGCGGGTCCGCCGTCTCGGTGCGATCACACTTGAAGAGCAGGCCTCCCCTGTCCGGGGAGACTCCGGGCGAGAAGCGATGCTGGAAGGAGTGCGCCTGATGGGGCTCGGCGCCCTGCCGTGGAGCAGGGAAACTGAATCCCTCCGAAGCCGCAGCGAGTGGCTCCGCACGCGCGGGCTTGTTCCCGTGGACTGGCCGGACCTGAGCGACTCCCATCTCCTCGACACGCTACCCCTCTGGCTCGGTCCGTGTCTCGACGGCGTGACGAGACGATCGCATCTCGCGAGACTGGACATGGGAAGCATCCTCCGTCTTCTCTTCACCGCCGGACAGTGGAACGATCTCGCACGTCTCGCGCCCGAAGCGATCACCGTTCCCACCGGATCGAAGATCCGTCTTGACTACGCCTCGGGAGAAATTCCGGTCCTCTCCGTCCGTCTCCAGGAGATGTTCGGACAGACGGACACGCCCCTGGTCGCAGGAGGACGCGTGGGCGTCCTCATTCATCTCCTGTCCCCGGCGGGGAGGCCGCTTGCCGTCACTCGTGATCTCAGGAGTTTCTGGTCGAACGCATACCGTGAAGTGCGGAGTGAAATGCGGGGAAGATATCCAAAGCACGTCTGGCCGGAAGATCCGCTCGGCGCGAAGCCGACGAGGAAAACAAAGAAGCCGCCTCGCAGAAAGCACGACTGATTTCAGTTCCCACCTTCCTGTTTCCGTATCGGTGAATCGACTTCATCGGCGAAGGAACTTCATGGTGAAGTAACTTCAACATGCGCCTTTTGAATTTTGACGTTCATTTCGTATCTTTGCAATTGAATACGTGGCACGTGGTGCACCTCCAGCGGAGGCAGCTATGGGGTTGTTTGGTGATATCCTTGGAACGTTTTCCGGAGGGACGGCGAGCGGCGGTGGGGCGGAAGCCCGGATCATGAGCGCCGTTGCCGGCATGCTCTCGGACAAACAATCCGGGGGCCTTGCCGGACTCGTATCAAACTTTCAAAAGAACGGGCTCGGCGACGTGGTGTCGTCGTGGATAAGCACGGGGAAGAATCTCCCGATTTCTCCGGATCAGATTCAGCGGGTATTCGGCAACCAGCAGGTCAGCCAGATTGCCCAGCGGGTGGGGATTGAACCTGAAAAGGTCACGACGACGCTTGCGAGCGCACTCCCCGGACTTGTGGACAAGCTCACACCGAACGGAAAACTCCCCACCGAAGAGACGCTTCTGGAAGGACTGAACCATCTCAAAGCTAAATCCCGTTAACCGTTCTGTCGCTTCACCGACGTTTCAAAAAAAACCGCCCTCATCAGGCGGCTTTTTTTTCTCTACTCACATCGTCTGACGTGATTTCATTTCAAGCCCGCTCTCCTTTGGCGGGATCTCTTTTCGATACTCCCCTCGTCCGGCGTAATTTCTTTCTCACCCGGCCCGCGATCTCTCACCGCTGGCGAACGCTCTCGAGGAATGCCGTCACGGCCGGGAAGAACTGTTCCGGCGCTTCGATAAACGGGAAATGCCCGCAGTTCTTCATGACGACGTAGCGGGAGCCCTTGATGCGGGCATGGATGAGTTCGTTTGACGCGGGAGGGAAAAGGTCATTGTCGCTCCCGACGATGAGGACGGGGCACGTGATCGAGTCGAGCCGGATGAGGAGATCGTATTGTTGAATCTGCGGATCTTTCGCGAGATACCCGACGAGTTTGCTCCTCGCGCCGTAATCCGGACCGAACGAGAGCGTAAGGCTGTCGGCCAGGCGCGGGTTGGCGAACGAGCCCCGGAAGAGAAGGCGGAAATACTTCTGTACGGCCCCCGGTTCGCGCCTCTTGAATTCGGGGGTCTGTGCAAGAGACGCTTCCTCGGCGCTGTCCGCGGGTGACGTCCTCTGCGCAATGACCCCGAACGACGAATCCCGCAGTGCGGATGTGGGCGGTGTGCTGTTGACGAGTATGAGCGAATTGAGCCGGTCCCCGTGGCGGACCGCATACAACATCGCCAGCAATCCTCCCCACGAGTGCCCCATGAGGTTCATCTTCTGCAGGTTGTATGCGTCCCGTACCCTGTCGATGTCCTCGACAAGGGAGTCGAGCCTCATCGATGTGGAGTCGAGCCTGATCGACGACCTGCCGCTCCCCCTCTGATCGAAAAAGACCAGCTCGCAAGTCACCGCGAGCTTTGCCATCTGGGGGAGAAAATAGGAATGATCGAGCCCCGGCCCCCCGTGAATGATCATGAGGGGTATCCCCGTCCCGATGCTCTTGCAGTAGAGCTGGGTTCCGTTAATGAGCCTCATCCCGTCAATGACGAGGGGGGCTGAAGCGCCGCCGTTCTGGGCGACTGCGGGCCGCGTGAGGGAGAGGAGGAGCCAGGTCAGGGCGGCGATCGATGCTGCCGGGGGGGGATTTGGCACGTTTCAAGTAAGGTGATTCATGCAAAGAGAAGAACGATTGCCGCGTGCCGTGCGTTCCACCTTGGCGGGTCCCCGTGCGTGAGTAAGGGGATATCGTCCCGGCATATTCCCCGGGCATACTCTCCCGGAATGCTGATTGCGATCGAACCGCGGTCTTGACACCCGGGAACATGATGAAATCACGCCTGATCCTGCTGATTCTCCTTCCGCTTGCCGCATGGGCGGTGGTTCCCCCGCCTGCACCCTGTCTGCTCCGTCCGTTGGCGAAAAGTGACTCCGTGGCACAATCATTGAAGCCCCCCTACCTGGCTAAGGTCCAAGAGCGCGACGGCATAACGATCTGGATCGTGGACGGGACGTATGTTCGCACCCGCATCGACGAGGAGTTCACAAATTTCGGTCAGCATTATGCGTTCAAATTCATCCCGGAAAACGAGTTCTGGATCGACCGGGAGGGAACGCCGGACGAATTGCAGTTCTTCGTAAGCCACCTCCTCGTGGAGCACGCCCTCATGGCAAAAGGGGTGCCGTACGAGGATGCGCTCGACGCCGGTGACCGGGCGGAGCTGAAAGAGAGGAAAGAGGCGGGAGACGTCGCACGAATGACGAAAGGGGGGAATCTGCCTGATCCCGCACAGGTGCACCTGGTCCTCTGGAAGCACCTGGCATCAGGTGTGAATGTCTGGATCGTGGACGGGCGGCTGGTCCGGAGCGTGTTCGACGTCGACTTCACTGAAGGGGGACACGATCACGTCTATGAGTTCGTCCCCCGGGACGAAGTCTGGATTGACAACGACCTCGCGGAAGCAGAGCGGCCGTACGTCCTCTTCCACGAGCTGCACGAACGGAACCTGATGGCGAAGGGATGGGAGTACGACCGCGCGCACGCGGAATCGAGCCGGCTGGAGGAGCACTTTAGGCACAATCCCGAAGAACTCCACGCGGCGCTCGCGCGTGAAGGGTGGGAATAGCGGGAGGCCGGCTTCCCCGCAGGCGGCATGCCGCCCGCTGCCGGCTCAGCGGGAAGCTTTCGGCGCGGGGGCCGCACGTTCGTACTGCTTCGGCCAACGGATCTCTTCTCCCATTGCCTGTGCCGCCTTCATCGCCCAGTAAGGTTCCCTGAGCATCTCGCGCGCCATGATAACGATATCTGCCTTCCCGGACGTTATGATTTCGTCGGCCTGTTCGACCCCCGTGATGAGGCCGACCGCGCCCGTCGGTATTCCCGCATTCAGACGGACCGCGGAGGCGAAGGGAACCTGATATCCCGGGGCCACCGGGACCACGGCACGCGGCACAAGGCCTCCGCTCGAGCAGTCGACGAGATCGACACCCGCGGATTTCAGTTCGCGCGCAAGTGCGACAGTCTGCCCGATCTCCCATCCCCCTTCCACCCAGTCCGACGCCGAAACGCGAAGAAAGAGCGGCACATCATCGGGGATCGCCCTCCTGATTCGGGATGCGACCTCCACGGGGAGGCGGAGCCGGTTTTCCAGTGCCCCGCCGTACGCGTCGGTTCTCGTGTTGGAGAGTGGGGAAAGAAACTCGTGGAGAAGGTAGCCGTGCGCGGCGTGGATCTCGATCGTCCTGAACCCCGCGATGATCGCACGCCGGGCCGCGGCCTCGAAGGCGGCGATCACGTTCTGAATCTCTTCGGTGCTCATGCTGTGAGGAACCGGGTCCCCTTCCGCGAACGGAATCGGACTCGGCGCGACGGTCTCCCATGCGCCCCGTTCCGCCGTCTTCAGGCTCCCTCCTCCCTCGAACGGCGTGGCCGTGCTCGCCTTCCGGCCCGCGTGGGCAAGCTGAATGCCCGGGACCGCGCCGGTGCTCTGCACGAACCGTGCGATTCGTCCGAGCGGTTCGATATGCGTGTCGTCCCAGATTCCCATGTCGCCCGGGGAAATCCTCCCGTCGCGCGTGACCGCGGTCGCTTCGACGAAGACGAGCCCCGCTCCTCCGACGGCCCTGCTCCCGAGATGGACAAGGTGCCAGTCGTTCGCCGCTCCTTCGATCGATGAATACTGGCACATCGGCGAAACGGCGATCCTGTTCCTGAACGTGACTCCCCTGATGCGCAGCGGAGTGAAGAGATTGATGTTCGTGGATTCTTCCATGTTTTATTGTCGTATGAAATGCGGCATCGGGTCGGGTATCGGGAATGAGATCTCGACGAACCCCCGGTACGTTCCCCCTTCGAACCATGGGGACTGGAATATGAGTTTCTTTACACCCGCTTTCTCGATTGTGTAACAGTTGGGGGAGCCGGATGCGAGGAGCGCGGCCACCTTCTCGCGGGCCGGGCCCGGATGACAGTCATGGAGGTTCTTTCCTATCAGCGCCGCGCCCCCGTCGCCGGCGAATGTCGCCTCGGAGCGCTCGTTCATCTCCAGTATGATGCCCGCCGCATCACACACCGTTATCGAGGCGGGAAACTCCTTCACCCACGCGGCTGTTTTCATGGAACCGGGATCCCCAGTTTGTGTTTCTTATTCGACCTTTTGTTACATTCCAGTGGCGATAATATACGGGTTTTTTCCTTTTCGAAGGGGATGCGCCATGAAAAATCAGATTCTCATTCTCGCGGCTCTTCCGCTGATTTCTGCAGGGTGCATCGTTATGGATACGGCGGACAGGTCCGATCGCGTACAGCCGACGTACAGCTCCCCCTCTCAGCCCGCTCCCCCGGCAGCGCCGCCGGCCTCCGATGATCCCTATCCTGTTCTCGACGCATACGGTAACTGGATTGACGTCGGCGACTATGGCCGCGTCTGGCAGCCTGCGGTGGCGGCCGACTGGAGACCCTATTCATACGGCCAGTGGGTATGGACCGACAGGGGGTGGATGTGGGACTCGGACGAACCGTACGGGTGGGTTGTGTATCATTACGGAGAATGGACCCAGATGCCCTCACTGGGATGGGTCTGGATTCCGGGAAACGAGTGGTCCCCCGCGCGGGTCGACTGGTACTCGGAAGGAGATTACGTCGGCTGGGCCCCGATGGCCCCCCCGCACGCGTCGTATCCGGAGGCGTATCATCCGGGATATGAAAATTACTGGACGATGGTGCCGACGCCGCAATTCACGAGGCTGAACGTCGGTGCGTACAGGACCATCCACGCATCGCCGCCCCCTCCCCCGCAAACGAATGCTCCCGGACGGGGGAGGGCCGTGAATCGTCCCCCGGACATCATCACGGTACAGGGGGCCACGCACCAGTTGATCTCACCGCGAAAAACCGAACAGGATCAGGTGAAGGTGGGCCGCCGCGAAGTATCCCGCGTGAGGGTCGCGCAGGGTGACAGTCCCGCGCCTCCGCCGAACGTCTATGGCTCCGGTTCGCCTGCGCCTCCATCCGGCAACCCGCCGCAGCCTTCGACGCCCGCCGTGCTTCCGCCGGGAGCGCGCGATAATGCCCCGCGGCCTCGCACTCCGGCAATTGTCGCTCCGCCGCCGTTGGAGCAGCGGGCACCCTCCCCGATCAGGGTCACACCCGCCCCGGCTCCGGTTCGGGA
>Ga0209698_10000819_pt1 | contig 35898 bp, 30 predicted proteins | sample LitLauG_LLR_2012_FD_187203 | JGI IMG/M metagenome (GOLD analysis project Ga0209698, IMG submission 187203) | Freshwater sediment microbial communities from Pennsylvania, USA - Little Laurel Run_MetaG_LLR_2012 (SPAdes) (version 2) | ecosystem: Environmental > Aquatic > Freshwater > Creek >... | reverse complement strand
TTCGATTCAAGAAAACCCACTGGCTGACCTGCCTGCTGCTTTTTGGCTTTGCCGTTTTGGAAATGCAGCGCCAGATACAAGCCGCCAATTCGCCCGATCAGTATGCGAATGAACCTGCCGCGCAAGGTGAAGCACGCATGGCGTGGTGGCGCGAGGCGCGCTTTGGAATGTTCATTCACTGGGGCGTCTATTCAGGGGCGGGCGGCGAATGGAAAGGCGCGACCAACTACGCCGAATGGTTGCAGTTCCAGGCAAAAATCCCCATTGCCGAATACACGGAGCTGGCTCGGAAATTCGATCCGGAAAAGTTCGATGCCGACGCCTGGGTCAAGGTGGCCAAAGATGCCGGCATGAAATATCTCGTCATCACGGCCAAGCATCACGATGGATTTGCAATGTATGATTCGCCCAGCGATCCCTACAATATCATGAAAGTGACGCCCTTCAAACGCGATCCGCTCAAGGAACTGGCCAGGGCGTGCCGCCGGCAGGGCATCCGCTTCTGCGTGTATTACTCGCTCGGGCGCGACTGGCATGATCCCGACGTTCCCACGGGGACGCCAGGTTCCAAGAGCTGGCCGCCGGGCTGCCGTAGCAACCTGACTGATTTTCCCGACGAGAGCAAAAAGGACTTCGCGAAATATTTTGAGCGCAAGGTCAAACCGCAGGTGCGTGAATTGCTGACGCAATACGGGCCGATCGGCATCATGTGGTTCGATACGCCGGAAAGAATCAACAAGGCGCAGAGCACGGAACTGCTGACCATGATTCGCGAGTTGCAGCCCGACTGCATCGTCAACGTGCGCATCGGCAACGGCCTCGGTGATTACGGCACACCCGAACAGGAAATACCCTCCGGCAAGTCCGCCAAACCATGGGAAACCTGCATGACCATCAATCGTCACTGGGGCTACAACAAGGCCGACCTGAACTGGAAAAGCCCGGACGAATTGCTGCGCAACCTGATTGACATCGTGAGCAAGGGCGGGAACTACCTGCTCAATGTCGGGCCGACCGGTGAAGGCGTGATTCCCCGGCCGGAAGTGAACCGCTTGGAAACCATTGGCCAATGGCTAAAAGTCAACGGCGAGGCGATTTACGGCACCACGGCTACCCCATAGCCCACGCCGCTGGTTGGAGTCTAAAGTGGCAAAGAGACTCGCGTTTCGGACGGAGGTGAAAATCTCCCGATCAGTCAACAACAAAACAAAAACAAATAACATGTCAAAGAAAATACAAGAACAGCACACCAAGGCGGCGGAATGTTGCAAAACAGCCGCATCACATAATGAGCAGGCGGCGGAGCATGTGGCCGCCGGTGAGCACGAGGCGGCCGCCCACCACGCCCAGTGTGCCCAGGGGCAACAGACCGGCGCGAAGCATCACGCAGACGAAGTGGCCTCGTTGCACTGCACTGCGCACGGAAAAAAGTAACCGGAAACACTTCGGTTTAGTGAAACGCCCTGTGAGCAGTTGCTTGCAGGGCGGTTTCATTTCTTCACGAGGCGTTAATAATATGGGGTGTTCACCCTATTGTTCGCTGCATCCCAAAAAGGCAGTTTCGTAGTGATTTAATGTGAATTTAGATTTCACAGCCGTCCCCGAAGCTTGAAAGTTTGACAAATTCGCTTCGGATTCCGAACGAATAGCACAGTTCTCCAAGTCACCGGCGCTCTGGTTTCTCGGCAGCATGTTGCTGCGGATGGGCATTGTCCTCGCCGGGTTCTATTTTGTCGGATGCGGAGATTGGCAACGGCTGGTGACCTGTCTGCTTGGATTTATTATCGCGCGATTCATTGTGATGCGCCTGACTCGGATGCCAATTGAGCATCCGCACTCAACCACGAAGGAGGCCAGCCATGCGCCTTAGTCCCGACCAGTTGATCTTCTGGCAGCACGGTTTTTTCAAACTCAACGGCACGATTGTATTCACTTGGGGATTAATGCTTGTGCTGGTCGTCGGCTCAAAGCTCATCACGCGCAAGCTTTCCACGGAACTGAAACGCTCGCGCTGGCAAAATCTTCTAGAAATCGTTGTGACCGGCATCGAGAAACAAATTTCAGACGTCGGCCTGAAGCATCCGGAAAAATATATAGGCTTTTTGGGCACGCTGTTTTTGTTCGTCGCGCTGGCTGCGCTTTGCACGGTCATTCCCGGCTATGAGCCGCCGACGGGATCGCTTTCGACCACGGCGGCGCTTGCGTTGTGCGTGTTTGTGGCGGTGCCGTTGTTCGGCATCGAGGAACAGGGATTTTGGGGTTATCTCGCCTCCTACACGAAGCCGACGATCATCATGCTGCCGTTTAACATCATCAGCGAACTTTCGCGCACGTTGGCCCTGGCCGTGCGTCTGTTCGGCAACATGATGAGCGGCGCGATGATCATTGCGATTCTGCTCACCATCACGCCTTTCATTTTTCCGATCGTCATGACGTTGCTCGGCCTGCTGACCGGCATGGTGCAAGCCTACATTTTCAGCATTCTGGCAGCGGTTTACATCGCCGCCGCAACGCGGACACGCAAGCCCAAGCCTGCGCTGGCAATCAAAACTTAAAACATTCACAAATCAACCAAAGGACAAAATTATGGATAGCATCACAATCATCGCGGTAGTCTCGATCATCACCGCCGGCCTGACCATCGCGCTGGGAAGCATCGGCCCCGCGCTCGGCGAAGGCCGTGCCGTCTCGACCGCCTTAAGCTCGCTGGCCCAACAACCCGACGCTTCCGCCACCATCACCCGCACTTTGTTCGTGGGCTGCCGTAAGTCTGGCGGCTGTCCGCATGGAATTGGACAATGTGTTGAACCAGCTGGGCATTTTCCTGGGTGCTCGTGTTCACCGGCGCGGCCACGGTCCTGCAGTCCGGCGGCACGCTCCTGGGCGCGGTGCGGTCTCCGCCCCCACGGCCGCATACCAGCCCCAGCAGCCGAAGAGCAGCAGGCGCGGCACCGGGTCGTCGCGGCCAGATCCGGGCCACGAACTTGCCATTGCGTTTCCACAGGCCGCGAATTGCGTGCTTGCGATTATCCAAGACCTTGGTGTATTTATATCGCCGTGAGCTTGAACTTGAGCCAGTTCGATTGCCCGGCGTAGCCATCCGTTTAATACGGCAACACTGTTGCAAACTCTGTAGCAACTCTCAAGTTCACGTCTCGGACTTGTCATAAGTGATTGGTAAACAGGTGGCCGACGTGGCGGAATTGGCAGACGCGCTAGACTCAAAATCTGGTACTCTTACGAGTGTGTGGGTTCGACCCCCTCCGTCGGCACCATCTAAATCAACGACTTACGTTGTGACTTCCACCATAAAATGGCCGCTTTGGCCACTTTATGCCTTCCTAAAATGGAGCGGCCAATTTATCGTCTCAGTCAGTTAGCGATCCAGATCTCCCCTGTCCTGAAATGCAAAGTGGAGATATTGTGCTTTTCTGAGCGAAACAGTTTTAAGACGGGGGTATAACTGGCCGCTCGGGTTGTTCCAGTCAGCGGGACCGACCAGTTTGCCGGCGATTTACACCAGTGAACCTCAGGAGTGATTCAGTTCGGCAAGCGTAGTCTTCCACGCTTGATACACCACGGGTTGGCGTATTCCCGACCCAGGGGAGTGAGAGCCAGTTTGTCAATCAGGCGGCAGCATTCTTCAGGCGTGGTCATAGGGTCTCAGCTTTTATTTTTTAAGCGGTTAGAAGCCCCAGCGACTCCCAGAGGATTTCCCGCGCAGCCTGATTGCTGGAACAGCAGGCCGACTGGCGACGGCGTAGCAAAGCCAGCTCATTTGCATTGAGCCGGAAGGAAATCACAAACGACCGCAACTCTTTCTGGTCAGCCGGAATTTCCGCGGGAGCCGGGCGATCCAATATCATTTCAGCGGCCGATGCTTCCGGCAGCGGATAATGCGCCCAGCGCCTGGCCACGCTCCACACGTATTGTCGTGAAACGCCAAAACGGGAGCCGACCGCGGCCAAGGGTTCCGTCCGGATGGCCATCAGTATTTTGATTTGCTGCTCGGTGGGTTTCGTGAGCTTCTTGCGCCCGCGAGTGAGCGGCGCAAAACCCTGCTTGCGCGCCAGGTTGCTGGTTGCGTTCGGGGACACGTTGTGGCCTGTGACCAATTCTGCGGTGGAAACGAATCCGGCCGCGTGTTGGGCCAATTCGGTTGCATTAATCTCGATCGTTTTCATAATGTTTGCACTGCGGTTTTAGCTTTTATATTTGCCGCTGTTCCGGTAAGGTCTCAGCGGGTATACTTTACTATACATAGCTAAACGTTGAATGCAAGCGGAAAAAAAAGAAAATTCCTCCTACTTTTCCAGGGTTGAAAAGATCAAGGTTTCCAGGGGTTGGACGTGGGATGAAACCGCGGAAAGACTTCATCTGACCCGGGGCATGCTTCATTTTATTAAGCACGGCAAATATGGGGTTTCCAAGCGGAACCTGTACATGCTGGAGCAGCTTGAACGAGAGGAAGGCGTTAGAATTCCTAGCGCCAAAGAGCTCATTCAAGGGATCATCAGAACCGTCGAGGAATCCAAAATTGCAGTCACGCCTGCGGATTTTGACCGTGGATATATTGATGTACCTGTCAAATATGCCCGTGGCGAACCTCCGAGCGGTTGTCCGAGAAAAATAAGGTTGACCCGCCCAGACACGCGATCCGCGGCAAAATTGATTGTTGCTCTTGGGATTCACGAGGAACCGGAGAGCGTGCTGTTCGCGTGTATCGCAGATGAAAAATACAAGACGCAAGAATTCATAAATCTGCTCAGCCCGTTTTCATTTCAGGCGCTGATGGACGTGGCATTACCGTTGGCCTTTGGCGTGAATTGGCAGGCAATAATAGGAAAATCTGCGCCAAAGAGTTGATTCTACGCTTTGGATCGTTCTGGATATGTATTTCAACGATGACATTTCTGGGAAATCGGCGTTTGCCCTGGTCCCGACGGAGTACGACTTGGGTCGGCCTACATACCCGACAGAGATATATTGCGATGCCATTAGTGCGATGGGGGCAGACATTGCCGGGATCTGATTTTGAAGACCGGGACTTCGTCGGGCCTGTTTGGATTTTATTCCAACACGACTTCCCTGACCAATAACGACGAAGGGCATCCGTCCTGGGGTTCGCTGCAATCCTTTCCCGCCCCGTTTCCGCCGTTCAATCTCAATGATCCCAGCGCCCGCACCCTGGATTTGAACGGCGACAAGCGCATGGATTACATGCAGACGACGCTTTACGGGTTCACCTACTTCTACAACCACACCAACGGCTGGCAGCAGGATGGCATTCATCTGTTTGGCGACCCGGTAATGGGCGACATCACCGCCGCTGACAATGTGCAGTTCAGCGTGGCCGGCACCGGTGGCACCACCGTGGCCAACAAGTATGTAAAGCTGGCCGACATGAACGGCGATCGGTTGCTCGATCTGGTGCGGTTATCCGTGGCGGGCACACTTTTGCAGGTCACCTACTGGCCCAACAAGGGTTTTGGCGCGTGGGGCAACCGCCAGATCATGAGCGGAACCATTGATCTGGGCGTGATCCCGGTAGATGACGTGTTCGTGATGGACATCAACGGCGACGGGCTCTCGGACATTGTTGCGGTGGGTTACAACTACATCCTCTACTGGATCAATCAGGGCAACGGCTCCTTCATCACCGGCACGCTCACCTGGACCATCACGCCCGCCAGCGGTGCGCCCGTCACCGTCACCACCCCGCTGACGGACATCAGCGGCCAGTCCTCATGCATAGCAGCCGACGTGAGGAGGCTCCATTCAATTTCCGATTTGCGATTGCCGATTTCCGCTTTGAAGCTGGAACCTCGTCACCTCGGCTGCTACCAAGCGGGATTATTTGCCCAATGCTGACCAGATGGATTGCGACAATTTCAATTTAACCATGACACCCGCCCGAAGGGACAGCGGTTGGTCGTTCAGTTGCGCGGAAAAGCCGTCAGGGTGTCAGCAATTGAAATCCGAAGATTTGGAAGTCGGCAGGGTTGGCCGTGAGCACCTGCCGAACCCCGGCGGTCCAAAAGACGGCCGCAAGCTGGGTGTCGAGAATGCGTTTGCGTCCGAGTTGATGGCGCTGCATCCAATCGAGAAACAAGGCGGTGGATTCGTCTGTCGGCAAGACGTGTTCCACTTCGGCGGCGTTCCACCAGAAACGAGCCTTGGAGACCGCCTCGTCCGCCGTCAGGGGTTTTTGAAAGCGGCGCGGGTCGGTGACGACGTGAATGAATTCAGCAAGAACTTGGGGCGCGAGTGCGAGCGGGACTTGAGGTTGAAGAATCTCACGTTGGAGGAGTTCGTGAGCGCCTTTGTGCGCAGGCAACTCGACGAGTTCGAGTTGAACCAGGAAAGTGGTGTCCGCCCCGATCATTTCCGTGCGTCGAGCATTTCACCGAGCATGTCATCGTCCGGAGCCGGAAAGGGCCGGAGCACCGCGCCCACGGACGTTGGCTGTAACTGGCGCAGCGACGTTGGCGCGGCGACGGAAGACAGCCGGGCCACGGGCTTGTCCGCGTCGGTGATGAGGAGTTCGCCCTGGCGGGGAAGTTCCCGCACCAGTTCCAACAGGTGTTTCTGCGCTTCCGACAAGGTCACGGTTTGCATGAGGAAATTATCTCACAAAACGGAGTTTAAGCCAACACCTGATTGGATTGGATGTTTGCTGACCGCCGGCACCACGAAACTTTTAGAGACAGACCCGCATGACTGAATTGCCAAATCAAACCAAAATTATGAAAATTGAAACCATGTTTGCCAAATTCGCCGCCCGATTCGCGGTCTTGAGCCTGTTCACTACCACCGTTACGCTCGCCGCCGGCACTCCCGAACCCGGCCTGGTGATGTATGGCGCGGTGAAGAACACCGCCGTCGGCAATGCGCGTCTCATCACCGGCACGCTCACCTGGACCATCACGCCCGCCAGCGGTGCGCCCGTCACCGTCACCACCCCGCTGACGGACATCAGCGGCCAGTATTCCTACGCGCTGCGCGTGCCGTTTGAATCCGTGGTCGGCAGCAGCACGCTCTCGCCCAACACGCTCCCCTTGAACAGCGCCACCACCAGCTACACCCGCACCAACGTCTTTCTGACCGTGAACGGCACGAATTATCCCGCCACCATCACCGCGCCCGCCATCGGCAATTTCACCTTCAACATCGCCACGCGCGGCCAGATGGCGGAGGTGGATCTGACGGTAAATGCGCCCGGTGTGCCCGTCGTTTCCAACTTGCCGCCCTCGTTCGCCTCCACGCCGCGTTTCAGCAACGGCAAGTTCCAGCTCACCGTGAACGGCATCATCGGGCAGAACTACACATTGCTCGCCTCGACGGATTTGATTAACTGGACGAACGTCATCGTTTTCGTCTGCACCAACGCCTCCACGGTGGTGGTGGACCCGAACGCGACGAATTATCCGAAGCGCTTTTATCGAATTGGACCATGAAAAACTGGCATAATCCGATTTGGCCTTGAAGGCGACAGGTGCAAAACCTCCAGTGGATTCTTCAGTAACAGTGCGATGCGGGATAGTGGGGGTGCGATGTCAGATTGTGCTGGTGCAGCCTCCAGACCTGCGCCATATTGACCTCGAATAGGGCATGTAAACGCCCGATTCCGACCCTCGCCTCCAATTCCAACTGCGTGTGCAGTAGCGGTTTAGGAGGTGTGTGAGTCCACACGGACACCGAAACGGACACCGGATTTACTATTCCGGCACTATCCGGGCAGAATCCTTCAGTATCCGCCCATTAGCCGTTAACGGCAGCGACATCGCCTCGTTTATCATCGTGGTTCTAAGAAAGAACTGTGATGAAAACTCGTTTCCGTTTAATCCGTCGCGGCATCAGGGGAGGGCTTTTCTATTGCGTGGACACGCACACGCGCAAGCGCGTGAGCTTGCGCACGCACGACGAAGACTCGGCGAAGCAAATTGTGCTGGCCAAGAATCAAGCCGAGCGTCAGCCCGTGTTGAATCTGCAAATTGCCAAAGCATATATCGCGGGCACTGATTCGGGCATCGCCACGCGCACTTGGCAACAGGCGATGGACGCTTTGATTGCAACCAAACAAGACGCCAACCAACGCCGCTGGCAATCAGCGGCCAAGGACAAAGCAATCAAGCCGCTGCTTTCGTGTGTCATCATTGAAACGCGGGGCGAAACCATTCTCGACGCTCTGCGAAACGGCACCGTTTCAACAAACGTGTTTCTGCGAAGGCTCCACAATTTTTGCGTGGACATGAACTGGCTACCGTGGCCGCTGGTGCCCAAGCGCCAATGGCCGGAACTACGGTTCAAGGAGAAACGCGCCATCACGCTGGAGGAACACCAGCGCATCGTCGCCGCCGAGGTGAACCCCGAGCGCAAGGCCTTGGACGCCCAGGCGGCCCAGCGCAAGCGGCGGGAGGAGGAACGGGCGGCGGAGGTGCAGCGCCGCGAAATCGCCCAACGGGAGGCCAGGGAAGCGGCTATAAACGACTTTTGGCAAGCGGGTGGTCCTGTCACCGCCCTCGCGCGCTGTTCGCAGCAGCGGCAGCAACGTAGTGTGCCGTTTCCCCAGCCGGAAAATGGGAGTGACCGTTCAGGCTGAAAGTCATCGGTGCGAGTTGGCGTTCGTTTACACACTGGAACACGATCCGGAAGTGATCGGCTATTGGGACCAGCCGGAACCATTCAAAATCACTTACGAAAGTGCGCACGGGCGCCCCACGAGTCCGATGATCACGGTCGATTATTTGGTTTTGCGGTCTGATCGGCTGGAGTTGATCGAGGTCAAGCCCGCCGAGGCAATGCCGGAGCTGGCCAAGGACAAGCCGAACCGCTTCAGCCTGGGCGACGATGGCAAATGGCATTCTCCGCCCGCTGAAGCTGCGGCATGTGAATTCGGAATCGGTTTTCGGATTTGGACCCCGACAGAATGTGATCCGACTTGGCTTACGAACATAAAGTTTCTCCAAGACTATTTTAGCGCGGACTTGCAGCTCGTCCCAGTCGAGGTCAGAAAACAGCTCGACGAGATCGTGTCTGGAGAGTTTGGCCTGACGCTCGCCGATCTGCGCGAGCGTTGTCCTGCGGCAACGCCGGATCATGTCAACAGTTTGATCGCCCACGAAAGGATTTTTGCAGATCTGACGGCAGCGTTGCTGACCGACGCCTCCCGAGTGCGTCTGTTCACCTGTCGTGAGGCGGCGGACACCTTTGGGTCATTGCATAAAACACCACTTCCTGGCATCGCTGGAAACGGGGCAACCAGCGATTCATCCGCAGCCGGAGAAACCAAATTGGGGGTGGCGGCATTTGCCCTTCTGCGCGGAGCCGGGCCAGAAGACCACGCTGTCGCCAACCATAGGCTGCGGACACTATTCGATTCGAACCATGCAAAAAACCACCCGGTCCCCAACCGAACAATCCGGCGATGGCGGAAATTGTTTCACGCAGCGGAGGCGAGATACGGCAGCGGACTGCTAGGCCTGTTTCCCCGCTTCAAAGCTCGAGGCAACCGCTGTCAGCGGTATCCCGACGAATTCTTAACCCTCGTAGATCAAACGATTGAGGCGGTCTATTGCACACCAACTCGCCCCAACAAGCGGCACGCCTACGACCAGCTGCGGCTTGCGTGTGAAAATCGTTTTTCACCGCCGAGCAGATCCTGGTTTTACAGGAGATTGGAAAAGCGCTCCAAATTTGAGGACACGCTCTCGCGCCAAGGCAAACGCGCCGCACATAAGTTCGAATACTATCGTCCCGGTGAGCCGAACGAAAATCACGGGGCCTATCCGTGGGACGTTTGCCAGACGGACCATACGCAATGTGACGTTGAACTCGTCTGTTCACAAACCGGCGAAAATTTAGGCCGTCCCTGGCTTTCGATTCTGATCGATGGATACAGCCGCAGAATTTTCGCTTTTTGCCTAACTTTCGATCCCCCGTCCTACCGAACATTGATGCTGCTCGTCCGCGATTGCGTGAAGCGGCACAACCGCCTGCCGGGCTGTCTCGTGGTCGATGGCGGAAAGGAGTTTCAATCTGGATACTTCGAAACACTCACGGGTTTTTATGGCGTCATTGTCAAACGGCGTCCGCCGGGCAAGGCCCGCTTCGGATCCATCGTCGAGCGGATGTTTGGAACGATCAACTCGCAGTTTTTTCATGCCCTGCCGGGAAACACCCAAAACATCCGCAGTGTCCGCCAGATGACAAAATCCATGAACCCGAAGGGTCATGCGATTTACACGCTTGAGGAGCTGCACGCGATGCTGTCCGCGTTTGCCTTCGAAATTTACGAGGGGAAGCCGCATCCGGCTCTGAACTGTTCGCCGGCGCAGAAGTTCGCCGCGGGCGTTGAAATTGCGGGTGGGCGCGCGCATAAGGCCGTCGAGGACGACGAAGCGTTTCGGCTCATGACTCTGCCGACCACCCCCAAGGGCACGGCGAAAATCCAACCGGGCATGGGGCTGAAGATTTTTGGGTTTTATTATTGGGCCAACGAAATGCGCAGCCAGCATTACGAGGGCAAATCCGTTCGCGTGAAATACGATCCCGAAGATCTTGGCGTCGCGTGGGCCTACCTCGGCGAACAATGGGTTCAGTGCCGTCCCAGCCGGACAGTGAATTTGGAAGGCCGCACTGAAAAGGAATTGAAGCTCGCGACCCTGGAGTGTCGGCGCTCCGCCCAGGGGCTTGGCCGGCGCCAGTCGGATTCGCAAAGGAGGCTGGCGGATTTGCTCAGGACCGCCACACAAAACAAAGCGCTTCAACTCCAGAAGGCCAGGGACCGCGCGCTGCGGAACACCCGGTTGACCCCAGCGGAAACGGACCGCCATCCGACCGCCCCGCCGATCGCCGAAAATTCCGCACCTGATCCTGCAGCGGCGCCGCCGCCGATTTTAGCGATTCAAGATTATGGGAATCTCTGAACCAATTATTGCGCCAACCAATGCCGCCGCGTCACTGACAACCCAAGACCGGCTGGCCAAATTTGATGCCGAACTGCTGGCTCATCCGGTCATCAGTTCGGTTATCCACGAGGCGATGAGCCTGCTTCGGCGTCCGGCGATTCCGATCATCGAAGTGGTCGGGCCGACCGGCATCGGCAAAACGACCTTTGTAAAAAAAGTGCATGCGGCGTTGCTGGATCATTACGGCCCGGCAATGAGGGGGAATCCCGGGCTCATTCCGGTCGTTCGCGCGGAGGCGCCTTCGCCCGACAGCGGGTCGTTTCATTGGGGCGATTTTTACAAGCGCTTCCTCCGGGCGGCGCAGGAGCCGATGATTGAAAACAAGGCGCTCGAATTTATTGACGGGCGGTCCGACAAAAAATCTTCCACCTTTGCGGAACTGCGCTGGTCGATGGAACAGTGCATCCGGCAGCGCGGGATCAAAGTCGTCATCATTGACGAGGCGCAGCATCTATGCAAGGTCACCAATGCCCGCCGCCTGCAGGATCAAATGGATTTGATTAAGTCGCTTTCCAGTTTGACCGGTGTCCAATTTGTCATGGTCGGCACCTATGAGCTGCTGTCCTTGCTGAACCAAAACGGTCAGCTGGCACGGCGGACGCGGTGCATTCACTTCCACCGATATGACTTTGAAAAGCCCGATGACCGGCTGGCTCTAGCCATTCTGCTCACGATGTTTGAGTCCCGCATGCCCGTCCAAGCCGGTGGAGTTCTGACACGAAACCAAGAATATATTTACGAACGCTCCTTGGGCTGCATCGGAATCCTCAAGGACTGGCTCAGGCTGGCTTGCAACCGTGCCGTCGACGCCCGGCGCGACGCGCTGACGCTGGCGGACTTGCAGGCTGCCGCACTGCCGGAGGAATCCCTGCTGCAGATCCTCGCGGAAATTCTCGAAGGCGAGCGCAGCATCGGCGGCTGGACGCAGAAGGGCGACGACCTGCGCGACAAGCTCGGGCTGAAGCCCTTGAAAAGTCCAGGGCTGCCGCTGGCCAAGGCAAAAAAACCGGTCGTGCGCCTGGCAGTGGGACAGCGGAAACCGACCCGCGATCCGGTGAATGTTTGAATTTATGATAAGCGATTTAATTCTCATGAATGAGGCGGCTCTCGCTGATGAACCGCAACTTCCGGAACGCTCCCGGCTCTACAGCCTGCCTCCCATCGGGGGCGGCACGGGCGAGGTGGAATGCGCCACGAGTTATTTGGCGCGATTAGCCAACGCGCATTGTGTCAGCACGTGGCAATTGCTCAAGCAGGAGATCGCTTCGCGACTCTTCGGTGCCGAAGCAAACCTCCGCAACCGTCTGTCTGAATTAGTGTCAACTATGGGTTCAGCCTTCAACGGCGAAAACGACACGAGCAAAAAGTTCATCGGCATATTGTCCGCACTTACGGGACGGAAGGATCTCTGCGAGTTGACGATGAGTTTCTGCCATGGATTTATCGGCCCACGTTTTCTGGTGCGCGTGAAGCAGGCGTGGTGCGCTGCTTGCCTTTCGGAGTTCAAGGCGAAAAGTCTGGAAATTTACTATCCGCTTCTCTGGCAGCTGCATACAGTCGTGGCGTGCCCGCACCATGGGACACCGCTCGCGCTCAAGTGCCCGGCCTGTCATCAATCGTTCCATCCGCTGACCGCGCGGACGCGTCCTGGATATTGCCCCCGTTGCCATCATTGGCTCGGATCAACCGCTAGCACAGGCAAGAACGCCGGGGAATTCGCCCGGGAGGTGGCCACGGCCAAGGCGATCGCCAACTTCCTGCGCGACGGAGCCAAATCGCTCTGTGGCATCCAGAAGTCGGCCTTTCCAAAAAACATTGAGCAGCTTTTGAATTCCCATTTCGCGGGCAACACAGCGGCGCTCGCACGGTTCCTGAAAGTAAACCGCTATTCCGTGCTTGCTTGGAAGGGCGGAGGACACCGTCCGACTCTGCTATCGCTCGCCGATGCAAGTTTGAATGTGGGCGTGCCCATGGTCGACCTGCTGGGCCGGCAACTCGTCGAAGCGGATTTTCATTTACGGGTCAGTGACGACTGCCAGTCCGGGCGCAGACTCTTTGCAAGTCCACCCAAACGGGATCTGGCAGAAATGCGCCAAGTGCTTGAAACGGCGGCCAAGGGCGCGCTGACTCCGGCTCCGTCCTTGAATAAATTGGCCTGCCAGCTCAAATGCAATCAGACCACGCTCCAGCGACGGTTCCCGGCGTTGACGGAAATGATCAAGGTACGGCATCGGCAATACGGCAAAATCCGGATTCAAGTTAGAGAAAATCTATTTCGCTCCATTGTGAACGTAACGGTCACGTCGATTCACAAAGCCGGGCTTTACCCAAGTCAGGCGCGAGTTAGAGAGTCACTGCCGGGCGGGATCGACATGCGGGAAGCCCATTGGCACCCCCGCCGCGAACGCCACGAAGCATTTTCACGCCAAAGAAATCCTGGAATTGGCCGGGAACAAGGCTTGGCTGACCAAAGCCACCAATTTGCTCTACCAGTTTCGTTCCAATAAAAACTCCCGTCAGAAGTCACGCGAGTCGCGTCACGTTGTCACACTCAACACAACAGGCAGCCGGTAAACGAAGTGCTTTTGAATTCTATTTGTGAGTCTGTCTTAAATTTTCTCAAGGCCTGTACGCCAACTCCTATCAAAGATAGGTCACTTCGTTGGCTTCAGAAATTGCACCCAAAGCGCACGACGCCTGACTCGCCAGCTTTCCGACCGCTCCACTCCGCTTCACCAAGGGTTCCACTTCGTTCCGACGGCTCGGAAACTGCCAAGACAGGCGGGGAGGGGTTCGTGCGCTTTTCCCCTGGCTTTTCACGCGCGTTTAATCTTTCACGCCCGCTTGCAATGTCCGTCGGACACCTCGCCGTCGGGCTCCGCGCTGGACCGCGTTGCGTTCCCCTGATGCCCTGGCGCACTTGTCCTGCCGCTACGCCCTGCCATCGAGGAGTCCGACTTGCCGGGGGTTGTCGCACACTCCCTGAACCCGCCACGAAGTCCTCCATGTTTACATGGAGGTTGGTGTCCCTCTGCAAAAAGTGAAATTCGGATGACCAGCTCTGAGGTGGTTGGCTGCCAAAAAATTCAGGGAAGCAGCCGAGTCAATCAGGACAAAACTCGGTGGTCAAATTTCGCTACGCACCAAATTGTTTTTGGATTTGTGGCCCGACCAGTTTATGAGAATTTTTCAGGCTCCAGCTTTGAAACGGGAAGGTCGGTTTCCGTCGGAAGCTCGCAGCGGGCGACGTTCCGCTCCAAGGCTTCGCCCCTTTTCCCCTCTCCGCCTCCGCTACACTTGCGCCCCCGCGACATTCCGACCGAAACTCTCCCCGCCGGGGCGCGACCAAGGGTCAGTCCAGACGGACACTCGTCGCTGGCATCCCCGGCAGTCAGCCGCTTCGCGGGAAGGTTGAATCGAGAGAACTGGTCAGGTTCAGCTTGAGGCAATTCTTGGGTTACAGGCAATACTCGCTCCGCTCGGAAAACTCAGTTCTTGATTGGTTGGCGGCGGTTCGTTGGCTTCGCACGCTCCGCAAGCCGAGTCCCCACCGCTCGCCAAACACTTGCCCCTGTTGCATGGATCCGTCTAAGCAGAAACAACTAGCGACTGACAAAAAGAACGCGACCAGGCTGCGCCGCCGGTCATCAGGGTGATTTCACGCGATAAAATCGTTTGCTGTAGTTCGTGGATTGCGGGTCGGTGAATTGAAACTGGCCGGAGCTTGCTGGCGTTTCGATGGCGAAGCCGATCTCCGTCCACGTGGCCAACGGCAGGCTCACGTTTGTGGCAGTCAGCACGCGGAAACTCGCGCCGGATTGATTTGTAAAATTCAATTGCAGCGAGCCGTTGCTGAGTTTCTTGGCGTTGGCGATATGCGTCGGAGTGTTGGCGGTGACCAATTGCAATTCCGCCGCCCCAACGTCCACGTGCTCGCCAGATTTCCGCGATAAACCGCGTTGGTCGGTGTAAATGACCAACGTGATGAGGTCGCTGCCGGCGTCCACCGCGGGAGAACCGGCGAGCGGCGGCATGGTTTGAGTGGGGCCTCCATAGTTCCCCAGCGCGGACAATTGCGGTTCGGAAACGCCGACCTGATTTCCGTTCACCCCGTCGACCAGTCCGCCGCCGGAACCAATCAGATTAAACCCGCTGCTGGCATCGATGTTGCCGGTGATGTCGCTCGGCGCGCCGGAAATGGTGTTGCCGGAAACCACAGTGCTAAAAAGTTTCACTGAATTTGTACCGCTGCCCGGCTGCAAATAAATCGCACCGGACTGTCCCGAACTGAGGGCCTGGTTGTTAGCCACCGTGCAACACGTCAGCGTAGCGGAAGCCGATAATGGTGCTGTAGATTGAAGGGTGAGCACAGGACCAAAGCCACTGTAAATGGTGTTGCCGGAGAAAGTCGAGTTGATGACCCCCAAGGTGGCATTGCCGAGGTCCGCATTCAACCGCACGGCATCGCCATTACTGCCGCTGTTGCCGCTGATCGTGCAGCCGATCATCCCGGCCGACTGGTCTTTGATATAAATTGCCGAGCAGTTGTCGCAGGTGTTGCCCGAGACGGTTGTCTGCCTGAGGGTCAAATTGCCGAAGGCCGTTGCGAGTGCGCCGCCGGTGCCGGTGGATTGATTGTTCACCAACTGACAATCGTTGAGTGTCAGATTGCCAACCGAAAAAATTCCGCCGCCAAAACCCGAAGTGAAGCAGTTGGTCACGGTCAAGAAATTCAGGATGGCCGTGACGCCACCGTTGACGGAAAAGGCTTGCGAGGAATGATTGCCGTTGATCAAAACGCGATTCGTCAACGCCGATGCATCGATTGTGACGTTGTTGCCCAAAGTCATCACGCCGCTGGTCAGGAGAATTACCTGGCCGGAGAGGGCGTTGCTGAATGTGATGGTGGAGTTGTTCGTGGCATAATTGGCAGCGTAGCGCAGCGAGCCGTAACCGGAATCATGGTTGTTGAAAACATAAGGAACGATGTCCGCTTCGACGGCGCCAATGTCCACCGCGTCCCCGACGAGCCGCGGAAGGCCGCGTTGATCGGTGGCGAGTCCCGCCGCGGCGCTGCTGGAGCCGGCGTCAATCGCAGGCGAGGCGATCTGCGGCAACAACGTCAGCGTCGGGCCGCCGTTGTTGGCCAGCGGACCGAGCAACGGATTCGCTGCGAGAATGGTGTTTGCGCCGAAAAGTGTTCCCGCGTTGTCGAGCGCTTGCACGATGTTTGAGCCGCCGGCGGTGTTCGTGCTGCCGGCCCAATTGTAAATGTCGTCGCCGATGTTGCCCGCGATAATGCAGTTCGTGAAATTCACGTTGCTCAAATAATTATCAATCGCACCGCCGAGGCTGGTGGCGCTGTTGCCGACGAACGTGCAATTAAGCAAAGACAGTGTGGCGCTGAAAGGATTGTCAATCGCGCCGCCGTTGCCGGCGACCGCCGAGTTTCCGTAGAACGTGCAGTTTTTGGCAACGAGCGTGCCGCGATTGTCCACCGCGCCCGAGAAGCCGGCCGAGTTGCCATAAAAGGTGCAGCCAGTAAGGGTCAATTGATTGTTATTCTGGATGCCGCCGCCATTCGATGCGGGGTCCACGGAGTTGCCGGTGACGGTGCAGTTGTTCAGAGCAAGCGTGCCGCCGTTGGCAATCGCGCCGCCCCAGTTGCCGCCTCCGGCGAAGGCATTGGTCAGGATCAGGGAATTCAAAGTCACGCTCACGCCGCCAATGTTGAAGATGCGCGAATTGTGATTTCCATTCAGCCGGATCGGACTGGCTAATGCCGAACCGTCAATTGTGACGTTTTGTGTCAGGGCGATTTCGCCGTTGGCGAGCAGGATGGTTTGGCCGGAGAGGCTGTTGGCAAACGTGATGGTTGTTCCTGCCGGCGCTGACGCCACAATCTGCCGCAATGAACCGGGTCCGTTGTCATTGGTGACCGTCACCATATTGACAGGGACATCCGATGCAATGCCGTTGGCGATCACCTGAATCAAATCTTGCGAGGATGCGCCTGCGGGAATCGTGCAATCAGTGCTGACCACGGCGTTGCTCGTTTGCACGCTCGTGCGGCTCCAGTTGAAAGTGCGACCGAAGCGCACCGTGCCGCCGATGTCGGTAAATTTCACGATGGGAAAGTTGCTGTCCATCTGTTCGTCATCGCCATAGGTCGCACCCTGGCACAAGCCGTTGAACATGGTGCCCGTCAAATGCAGGGAGCCATCGGCATTCGTCGTGATCGAAGTGATTGCCGGTTTGCCGGCTGCGAGCGGAACGCCGCCGGGTTGGTAAACATAAAAATCACTCCGGCGATGGCCAAAGAGAACCGTTCCGTCCGGCAGATCCAACATCAAGGTGGGCCACTGGACTTCGTTGAAATTGGTGCCGCCGCCGTAAGCATAGCCAACTCCGCTGTTACCCGCGCCACCATTCCAGTTGGTATAGACTGAATTGATTCCTGGCAACGGAGCCCCCACCGAAGCGAAGGTATTGCTGACATAATCATACTCATAAAAAGTCACCGGCGGTGCCCATTCTGTGCTATTGGTGGCCACATGTCCGACGGTGCATAAAACTTTTCCGTTTACCAACATCGCCGCGGGTGCATCGGACATGCCTTGGGATCTCGGAATGTTTGGCCCTGCCACCCAAGTGCCGGGAGAGCTAGTGCCTGAAGGCGTGTAAATGGCGGTGTTGCTCGTGGCCCCGAAGAAGATGGCTTTCCCATTGGGAAGCAGCATCGCCGGACCCACTTCGCCGGCGGCATCATACAAATCCACCGGCGGCGTCTGGTCGGCCACCCAAGTGTTCGCAGCGGGCAGGTAACGCTCGGTGAAGGTTTCGGCATAATCCACCGTCAAAATGCTGTCATCCGGCAATTTGATCCAGGAGGCTTCCACTTGGAGGCCCGATGTATGCGGACCCGCCTGCCAGGTGTTGTTCGCCACATTGAAAATCATGGTCTGCCCATAGGAATTCGCCGCGACTGGTGAAACCAGCACGTTGCCGTTCTTGAGCAACATGGCAGCGGAATCGCTGAAACCCTGTGAGGTGGCGAAGACCGTGGAATTGAGGGCGGGATTCAACAGGCTTGTGGGCACGGCAATCGTGGTCCAAGTATTCGACACCGGGTTGTAGATTTCGGAAGTGGCGGAGCCGCTGCCATACTCGCCGCCGAAAACCAGCACGTTGCCGTTGGTGAGCACGATGGAACCAAAGTCCAGCCGCGTGTCTTTCATCGGCGCGATATTCGCCCACGTTCCGCTGGCGTAGCTGCCGTGGTTGTCCGGGACGAGCCGAAACCAGCCTGGTCCGTAGTTCGTGGTCAAGTTCTCTGCCATGACCGAGCCATCGGTCAACAGCATGAAGTGTCCGGCCGGGCCGGGCGGTGGATTGGCGAGTGGAACCCAAGTGCCACCAGCTTGCAGACGTGGCACAAATGCGATGGAGAGCAGGATGAAAATGCCTGTGATCGGGTTTGGCGTTGTCATGTAAGAAGACGGTTTTCCGGCCTGGCTGTTCTTATTTTTTCGGTGCTTCTAGCGGCTCTTATCAAAAGGATTAAATTGAAGCCTCAATCGATAGTCAAGGTTTTGCCTCAAACATTGCAAATCGGATGGTTCACTTCGGCGTCGCCATGGATTCCCGGCTTCCGAAATTGCACCCAAAGCGCACGACGCCTGACTTGCCAGCTTTCCGACCGCTCCACTCCGTTTCACCAAGGGTTCCACTGCGTTCCGACGGCTCGGAAACTGGCAAGACAGGCGGGAAGGGGTTCGTGCGCTTTCCCCCTGGCTTTTCACGCGCGTTTAATTTTTCACACTCGCTTGCAATGTCCGTCGGACACCTCGCCGTCAGGCTCCGCGCTAGACCGCGTTGCGTCTCCCTGATGCCCTGACGCACTTGTCCTTGCGCTACGCCCTGCCGTCGAGGACTCCGACTTGCCGGGGGGGGGGTGTTGCACGTTGCCTGGACCCGCCACGAAGTGCTCCATCGAACGATGGACGTTGGTGTCCCTCTGCAAAAAGTGAAATTCGGATGACCAGCTCTGAGGTGGTTGGCTGGCTAAAAACTTCAGGGAAGCAGCCAAGTCAACCAGGACATAAATCGGTGGTCAAATTTCGACAGGGGGCAAATTGTTGCTGAATTTGTGGCCCGACAAGTTTGTTGGAATTTTTCAGGCTCAACGTTGATCGCTTGACACGATCCATTACCCTCAGTGGGCTCTATATCGGCAGACCCAATTCCCTGTAACATTTGAGAGATATTCCCTAATATCAGTATGAATGGCGGCAACCGAAACCGACAGTTCTACGCCCGCACGTCCGCAAGCCGTGTTTATCACCACCAGTTGGTCGGTCGTGCTGACGGCGGCGCGCAGTGACACCACTCGCGCACAGGCGGCGCTCGAACACCTGTGCCGCATGTATTGGTATCCCATTTATCATTTTGTCCGGCGACAAGGCTATTCCACCCATGACGCGCAAGACCTCACGCAAGCGTTCTTCGCACGATTACTGGAGAAGAACTGGATTGCTAGCGCTGATCAATCGCGCGGACGCTTCCGGTCATTTCTGCTGCTCGTTCTGAAGCGTTTTCTGGCGGTCGAATGGCATCGGGCTAATGCCCAAAAACGCGCTGGCGACCGATGCTGTCTGCCGTTGCCCTTGGATTCGGCAGAAACCCGGTATGTCCGTGAACCCGCCGATATCGGCACGCCGGAAGAGGCATTTGAACGGCAATGGGCCCTAACCTTGCTGGAAACCGTGATGCGTCAATTGCGTCAAGATTACGAGCAAGATGGGAAGGGGCAGTTGTTTGATGCCATCAAACCGTGCCTGACTGGCAGCCGCGAGTTGCAGCCTTACGCCGAACTGTCCGGTCGGCTCGATTTGTCCGAAGGCGCGGTTCGCGTGGCAGTGCATCGTTTGCGCGAGCGCTATCGCGAACGGATCAAGGCAGAGATTGCCCATACCGTGGCTTCGCCAAATGACGTGGATTCAGAGATGCGGCATCTCTTCCGTGTTTTGACGCGAAACTGAAATATTTTCAGCGACCCTGTAACATTCCTCCGGCATTCCATAGTGAATAGGGTGGAAGGACTCGCATGAATACAAAACGCATCTGTTCAACCTGCGGCAAGCCGGTCGAGGCCAACGCACCGGAAGGGCTGTGCCCTGACTGTTTGATGAAAGCTGCCATCGGCACGGGCGTGGATCTCGGCACTGACACAGAATCCGGCGCGCCTTCCCCCCGTTTTGTGCCGCCGGCCATCGCGGAGCTTGCCGCCAAATTTCCGCAACTGGAAATCATCAAGCTGATCGGCCAAGGTGGCATGGGTGCGGTTTACAAGGCGCGGCAACCTAAACTCAACCGCATCGTCGCCCTGAAAATTCTCCCGCCGGCCATCAGCAACGATCCGGCCTTTGCCCAGCGTTTCACCAGAGAAGCCCAGGCTTTGGCGCAACTCAATCATCCGGGGATTGTTACCCTCTACGAATTCGGCGAAACCAACGGTCAGTTTTATTTCCTCATGGAATTTGTGGACGGCTTGAACCTGCGGCAATTGCTCCATGCTGGGAGAGTGTCCGCACGTGAGGCGCTGGCCATCGTGCCGCAGATTTGCGACGCGCTTCAATTTGCGCATGACCAAGGCATCGTCCACCGCGACATCAAGCCGGAGAACATCTTGATGGATCGGCGTGGGCGCGTGAAGGTGGCGGATTTTGGTCTGGCCAAAATTATCGGTAATCAGGCAGATGAAAAATCTTCCATGGATGAACCAGCAAGCGCAACGGCGGCATTGACTGACGCCGGCAAGGTGATGGGCACGCCGCAATACATGTCGCCGGAGCAGATTCAAGCGCCGGGCGAGGTGGATCACCGCGCGGACATCTACGCGCTGGGCGTCGTGTTTTACCAGATGCTCACCGGCGAACTGCCCGGTAAGACACTCGAAGCGCCGTCGAAGAAAGTTTCAATTGATGTGCGGCTAGATGAAATCGTCCTGCGCGCGCTGGAACAGAAACCGGAACTCCGCTACCAGCAAGTCAGCGAAGTGAAGTCGCTGGTGGAAACGATTATATCAACTCCGGCAAGCACGGCTGGCGCGCCCAGTTATACCAAAGCCGAAGCTGAAGAATTGGGACGGGAGATTGGAGAGACGCTGAAGAATGGAGGGTTGGTTGGTCTCGCAAAGAAAGGCCTGCTTCGCTTCGCCGACCAAGTGTTGTTGTTGTTTGATTTCACCGCGAACATTGTCCCACTGGTCGAAAGCGAGGGACGGCGACGTTTCAATTTCTGGCCCTTCCTGCTGCTGTTTGTCTCGACGATTGGTTTCCTGGTGAACGTTGGGATTGTGGTCATTAACGTGTTGCAGCGGGCTGGTCGCGGAGTCAATCCGTTTGCCTTCTCGGGGGTTGAGGTGAACATGCTGATATGGGCGGGAATTTCCGGCGTGGGGCGGCTGGCGGCATTAAATTTGGGCGGCAGTGCCGTGGCGGGAGGCAGTCGCAGTTCCGAGTCCCGAAAGATTACGCGGCAAAGAATGCTCGTGGTGTCCCGAAAGTTGCTCATGCTGGTCGCTTTGTCGGGGGCCAGTTGGCTGTTGACAGCTTGGGTGATTTCGCTGTCAGGTTTAGCGCAAGCCAAAACCGCCGTGGGAGCGCGGTGGCTGGCGATCGTAATCGGGATTGGCTTGATAGCCGCCGCGATTCGATGGTATGTCCGCCTTTTGGCCCGTGTCCAACGCGAGGTGAACTTACGCCGCGCAGCCGCAGCCCCTGGTAGCAGCCGACGTGAGGAGGCTCAAACTGGAAAACCCGCCGCCCCAGTTGAAGCCAACGCCATGGATGCAACGAAGCGACGTCGGGAAGTGGCCTTTTGGGGGCTGCTGATCGCGGTTGCCTGGGTGGGTGTGGGCGCAAATACGACGAACATTGGCTGGCTCATCGCCCTTGCTGGTGCGGTGGCTTTTCTGATTCCCGCGTTGTTGGCTTGGTCCACCGACAATCTGGGCAAGCAGCAGCTTGCCGGGCAAATGGTTTTGACGAACGCCATCGCCGTTTGCTCCGCGCTGATTTGGGGCGCGGTCAATGGCCTACCGGACACGGCCTCCATCCCGGCGGTTTGCGCCTGTTTGACCGGCATCGCTGTCTGCCTGCGCTGTCTCACCGGAGTGGCCAAGACCGAACCCGCCGCGCCGACGAATCTGGGCGGCCTCGCCGCCCTCTGCGCCGCCATGAGCGCCGGGATTTTTGCGAGCCTTTATCTGGTACCGACTTCGTGGTGGGCGGCGGGAGACATTCGCATCTGGCTGACGCCGGTGTTTGCCTTACTGGCGATTTTGTATGGCGGCTTTTCGCGCAAACCTCCGTTTGCCTTGCCGGCCATGATTTTTGGCGGCGTAATCTTGCTGGTTTGGCTGGCAATCATTTGCCACACGAAACGTTCGCAGCCTTGGGCTGTCTGCGCCATTCTTGTTTCGCTGCCCGCTTGTTTAATTGTGGGATTTCTGCTCATGCAATCCGTCTGGCGCGCGGTGAGCAAAGTGATTCCGCCCTCCCGCCTGGAAAATCTTCCAACGACCTGGGGCAAACGCGGATTATTTTTTGCCGGTGCGGGTGTCGTGCTGGGCCTTGCCTGTTTGCTGCGCCCGGATGCCACACGATATTTGGATGGATTGATCTATATTGCCGCCGGGGGTGCCACTGTCTATGGCCTCATGGCTGCGTCAGCGAAATCCAATTTGGGAAGAGCCGCCTTTTGCTTCGGAGTGTTTCTACTATTGTCTGGAGTTGCGCTTGAACACTTTTATGACCTAGATCCAGTTTCTGCTCCAACCCAAATTGTCGCGCAAGCCGATTTGACGTTGGCCGAGCAACCGCCCGTCGTCGTCGAGACATTTCCCGTTTCCGGAGCGCGGGACGTGCCGCCGGGCGAGACGGAAATCCGCGTGCGCTTCAGCAAGCCGATGGCTGATGGCTCGTGGAGTTGGTGCACCGCCTGGGAGAAGTCGCTCCCGGAATTCAGCGGCCAGCCGCTTTACGAGGCGGACGGAAAAACCTGCGTATTGAAAGTGAAACTGGAGGCCGGACGCACTTACGCTTTTTGGTTGAACACCGAGCAGTTTAATAATTTCACCGACCGCGCGGGCGTGGCCGCCGTGCCTTACCTGCTAACTTTCCAAACACAAACAAACACTAACCATTGAAAGAAACATGAAAACAAAACTGTTCATTGTCAGTCTCATCACCGCCGTCGCGCTTTGCGGTTCGGCACAAACCACCACCGTGCCGGACATTGATGAATGTGTGCCGGTCGTCGTCAAAACCGTGCCGGAAGCCGGCAGCACGGACGTTGCACCCGGCGAAATGGAAATCAAGGCGGTCTTCAGCAAGGAAATGATGGATCAGGCATGGAGCCCGGTGGAGGTCTGGGGCGGCTCGCTGCCGAAAATTGTTGGAAAGCCAAAATTTGACGCGGATCATAAAACCTGGATCATGAAAGTGAAATTGGAGCCGGGCAAAACCTACGGCATCTGGCTCAACACGGGGAAATTCACCAGTTTTCAAGACCCGCAGCATCGTCATGCCGTGCCGTATCTGCTGTCGTTCAAAACCAAATCGCCCTAGTTCCAAGTCTGACCGCCCGTCACCTCCATGTCCTCGATCCAAAAATTCTTCGTCTGGCTTTTGCCACACCGCTGGGCGGAAAACATGGAGGCGGAATCGCGGCGTTGGATGGTCCGTTGCCCGTGCGGGTTCGAGCGCTCGTTTTGGGATTTGGGCGGCATCCGCTGGAAGGCGGCGGGCAACGAGCGCCGTTACCTGCGTTGCCCGCAATGCCGGCAACGGCATTGGCATACGATTTCCAAATCGCCGTCGCCGGCATCGAACACGCACAAAGGCAGATGAAAAATGGGAAAACCAAATCACGCCGGTTGCCAGTTCGCGTCAACTGCGCGAACGCCACACGGGAATTTCTACGCCATCCACTGCCGTGCGTGTTAATGGCGGAGACCGCACCAGTGGCGGGATGGTATGCGTGGCAACGCCCAGCGCTTCGGCCACTTTCTCCTTGGTCATCAAGACCGGAAATTTTTCCAGCGTCTGTATTTTCACCGATGATTCTGGATTCATGGTGTCTCCTTATTAAAAGCAATGGTGACGGCGGCAACATGGGTTTTGAACGTGGCGGCGTAGCGCCGGTCAGCCGGCTTCACAAATTTCAATTCATACTTCTGGATCGCCCGTTCAACGGCCTTGAGTCCGCTCCCCAGCACCGTGACCTCGGCCACGGCAAAACAGATCAATAGCTTTTCGGGCGGGGCATCCGGCTTCGTTTCCAACGCCGGATTGGTAATCATCTCGGCATACAGAAATTGCGCGTAAGGGAGTTGGTAACTCTTGCCGTCGTCGGCCACCACGTTCAAAGTGGCGACCGTGGAATCCGTGCCGTAAGAAGGATTGTCGCGCGGGTTAGACGCCGATTCGGTGGGTGGAGCTTCGTTGGGGTTCATAACGGGGTGTTCTTATTTGAAGGCTGCGATTGTCACGTAAAATGGTTTGATGCAGTCCGAGGCGCTGGCGGAACTGGTTTAGGAAACGATGGCCGCGCTGCAAAACAGTCATGATGAATTTTCGGCTGTGAACGCGCGGGACCACTTCCACTGCGGCCAACCGAGCGCTGGAACGGGTGACGTGCGAGCGCAACATCTCGGCATCATCAGTGAACACGCGGCAGGCGTCGCGCCCGCGCGAGATGCTGACGTAAAATTGCTGCTGATTGATCGCCGGCAGCGAACGTGACGAGGCCACGACCAGCACTTCATCCACGGTCTTGCCCTGGGCGGCGTGCGACGTGACGGCGTAGCCGTGCGTGAACGTGCGATAGTTTGCTGGAATCACCCGGCCATCGGCCAGCACCACGGAATCACCCTGGATCGCCCGCACCTCGACCAGTTCGCCGTTGATAAATTTCTTCTGCCAGTTCGCTTGCAGCAGCAGCTTGTCGCCAGCGGACACTTTCAATTTCCGTTTCTCCCCCACATCAAACAAGGCGGCGCCTTGACCCAAGGGAAAAAGGCTTTCAGAACCGTCCGAGCGTTGGACTTTGACCGCGTCATTTTCGACGGCGACCACCGCGACAGTTTCATCTTTGGCAAAACCAGATTTTCGACGGTGAAACCGAATCACCAAGCCAGGACGATATTGCCGAACATCCCGCTTCTGCGCTTCGGTCCACGACAACGAATCAAAAACTTGAAACTCCTTTTCGTCACCCGCCAGCCGACCGGACGTTTTCAGCGCAGCGCGAACTTTTTCCGTCACCGCCTCGATTTCGTTCCATGTCGGCGCGACCAGCAGCACGGATTTGTTTTGCTGCAAAACTTTTGCATACGACTGCGCGGCTTCACCGTGCAATTCATCGCCCGAAAACTCGGCAACCGCCCCCATGCGTTCCAGTTGAGCGAACGCTTCATTGGTATCTTTCTGCGCGGCCAGTTCAACCGCCTTGCGATACTCGGCTTTGCGTTGCCGCCAGATGCGGGTCAGTTGGCCGGATTGAAAATCCGAATGATTTTCCAAAATCCGCAGTGCATCGCCACGCGCGACCGAGGCGTGCTGGCCGGTGTCGCCCGACAGCACAATGCGTGCGTCCCGCGCCAGGTCAAACAGCCGCTTCATGTCGTCCATCCCGACCGCCCCGGCTTCATCCAGCACCACCAACTGACGGGCGGACAACGCCGGTTTTGTCAGCAGCAAACTTTGCAGCGTCACAGCTTCAAAGCCTTCTTTGCGGAGAACATCCGTCGCGGCGGCCGTCGGCGCACAGAACAGCGGTTCAACGCGGGCTTCCTTGCAGGCGGCAACCAACTCGCGCAACGCCGTGGTTTTGCCCGTGCCCGCCAGACCGCGCAGGCCGGTGATGCGGTCACTGGTGCGCAGGACATGGTAAATCGCCCGTTTCTGATCCTCACCCAGCCAGTCGGCAGGCCGATAGCCAGGATGCAATGGTGCGACCGCATCGCAACCCGCGTTGACGGTCTGAATCAATTCCAGTTCCGTCGCCAAAATCTGCCGCGTGGAAAATCCGCGCTCGGTTTTAACCAGGTCCGGGGAATGCTGCACCGCCGCTTTCAGCGTCGGCAAATCCACTTCGCCCGGACGTTGCGACAGGGCCACGTTCAACAGTTCATGCTCCGGCACCACCGACTTGCGCTCGAACACATGGGCGACGGCATGGTTCAGGATTTGATTTTCTGGTTCAAAGACACGGACTGCCCGGACGGGTTGGACTGACGAGCAGAGATTTTGCAGTGATTGTTGTTCCTCCGATGATAATTGCGCCAATTGGCTTTCGCGCACTTCCGCCGTCGAGATTCCCTTGATTTTTTCTGCCCGGCTCTGATGGACTGCGAGAGAAATGGCATTGTTCGACAATTTTCGCCCCAGCTTTTGTTCCAGCTCCTGAACTACCGCGTCACGTTGCTGTGCGCGTTTGGAAAATCGTTTCAACACTTCATCGCTGACGCCATCAATTTGGTAGCCATGTTTGGACGGTTGAATCCGGTAACCAATTTGTTGCACCCGCTTGGCCAGTTCGTTCCGATAAACGGCCGTGCCGTAACGGATGGCGTCATACATGCCGCCCGCTTGCAGGGCTTTCCAGGACCGTTCGCTGTCATCAAACGTGGCGTTAAACACCGTAAAATGGGTGTGCAATTGCGGGTCGAGCTCGCGGCTGCTCGTGTGTGTGAACGCGGCGGCGGCGAGATTGCCGGTGATCCGGTCTTTTTGACTGCCCTGTTTCCTGACTCGCGTGGCGGCGAAGGCTTCGAGTTCGCGGAACGCAATGCGCGTGGATTCCTCGTGTGCCGTCACCAGCCGTTCATCCGCCAGCGTCACCGCCAGCACCGACACTGATTTGGGCGCCGAACAGGTGAAATCATAAAACACCCGCCGCTGGCCCTCCTTCAGTTGCCGCTGCGTCAGGCGCTCGCCGGTTGCAGGATTTTGATTCTCGCACAGCGCATGAAATTGTTCGCGGGTGACTTCGCCCTTCAAACCCAACCGTTCCGCGCCCGTGCCGATCCACTGGCCGGGCCGGATTTCGCCCGCCGCGTAGTAATCATTCTGCGACAGGTGCTCGTCGAAATAACTCTCGGCATCGCCCAGATTTTTTTGCGCGACGGCAGTAAACATAAGGCGCTATTTTATCGGTTTTTCAAAAGGCTTTGTTCGTTTTTGGAACAATCGTAAATTTCTTCATTCATCGTTTTGGCATTTTACCCGCAGGCGGACCGGCAAAGGTGTGCCAGACACGCATTTGTATTTCCGCCAATTCAGTCATGCCGGGCAGTTTGCCTGAATCCTTTCCCGTGCGGGTGTAGCTGATACACGAAATGCACTTGGCCAGTGATTTTTTCATTCGGCACAAGCATGGCCGAAATAATTTCTCATTTTGTGTAATCTTTACACAAAATGAGACCTCCGTTTTCCGCCGATCTCCGGAAGCGGAAACGGGGACAGTGAACTTCATTCTCACAACGGCCAGCCTGCCAGACTTCATGGCGAAAATTGTGCAATCATTGCACAAAATGACTTCCCCCACCTACTGTCCCCCTTGCCAGACTTCTCAGCACTTGGATTCATTCAGGTGCCGGGATATGCTCGACGCCACAGAAAAAACATGACCAAAGCCCTCAATCTCGACCTGAAAAAACTCCAGGCCCGCGCCTTTGACCGGGCGGAGTGGGCCGGGGAAGCACTCCAGCGTTACCATTCTGCCATCGGAAAGCTGGACGAGGCGGTGGTTAAGCCACTGCGCGGGCTTTATAAATGGATGTTCGTCCCGACCACGCTCTGGCCGTTCAATGTCCAGGATGTGCTGGAAGATTGCCTGTCTGTTCTGGAAAAGGGGAAACACCTGAACGCCCGGCACCGGTTGCTCATAGACCTGCTGCCCGAACCGCCCGATGATGCCGTCTGCGCGGCGGTGGCCGACCACGAACTCCATGTCCAGAAAGGCACCTACGAAAACTTGGTCAAAACGCAGGCCAAGTATTCTCAAAATGAAATTGCCATACGCAACGATCCACAACTTCGCCGCCAATGGGCGCGCCTCAAAGCGGCCTTTGATGTTAAAATCTACCGCGATCACAAGGGCGTAATCCGCCGCACCATGACCGCCGAGCGCAATTTGCGCCCGTCATTTTCTGTCAACGTGCGGCGGCGAGAGGAAGTTTTTCACGCGGCGTTTGATGCGTTCTGCTTGCGGTGGAATCTCTATGGGATGCAGCACGACGAACCGCTTCTGCTCAAACTCGCCGTCAACCTCACGCCCTACGGGACGATGATCCACATTCCGGCCTATTGGTCATTCGACCCGAAGCGCGACATCCGCTGGGATGCCATTGCCCGTCTCCATCGCGTTCGCGTCCCAGGACGCCAAGGTTCAGCACTTGCCGAAGGACTGGTCGAAAGAATGCAAGCGGCGGAGAAACTACGCCAGCTAGACCGGGACGCGCTCCGCCTCGGCTTGAAGGGTGAAAAAAAACACGAATTTCTGTGCGGTGGTCTCGGCTGGGTGCCGGGCACCAGCCCCAAACGCATCAGCCGGCTCCGGGCGGAATTCAAAAATAAGCCGCTGGTGGTGCCGGCCAGATAATTTTTTCTCCGGTGCCATCGGACAGGGAGTGGGGACATTCTGTTCCTTTGAACGACAGTCGCGCGGGGTGCATCCTGTGACCATAAAAAATTGCAGTATGACAAACGCACCTGAATCCTTAAAGACTGCTGCCGTTCAATCCGACCAGGTATCGGAGCCGGTGATCCCGGCACCGGGGAGTTCTGATAATCCGACCAGGATGATTTGCGACCTCGCCGAAGCGAATGCCTTCGTTGAAGAATATCGCAAGCCGCATGTTCCGGTAATGTCGGCTTTTGGAGGCGGGCGTTTGCATGTGTGCAGATTTTACGGGTCATGGGATTTGGATCAGATGGTCACAGAGAATGCCGACACCCTGTTCCGATCCATCCGCAAAGTTTCTTCCAAAGACGCCAAAGACGGTAAAGAAACTACGAAGGAATGGGACGATCTCACCTTTCGGTTCGGCCCGCAGACATTTCTTTATGCCGATAAGGACAGGATTATTGGTTTCGCCGCCACTCCGGTTGAAGCTGAAAAACTTGTGACAAAATTTAGCCAGAAATACCGCAAGCCCATGCCCCCGACTTCGGATGGCGGGATTTTTTTTCTGATTCAGCAGGACGGGGAAAATATAAAAACCAAAGAAGTCTCTTTATCTTCCGACACGGTTCTCAAACCCGAAGCTCTAGCCCTTCATTACGGCAGCGGCAGCAGGGAATGGCATCAAGGTTTTGTCGAAAAACTTTGTGAAAGAACTAATGGCCTCTCGATTTTTGAGGGGCGGCCCGGCACGGGAAAAACCTTTTATCTTCGTCACCTCATGGGTGAACTCAAGGAGTCGCATCGGTTCTATTTCATCCCGACCTCGACGATGGGCATTCTTTCACGGCCCGACTTTATCGGTTTCTGGACCGATCAGCGATGGCATCATTCCGATAAAAGATTTGTCATCGTTCTGGAGGATTCAGACGCGGCCCTGATGACTCGTGGTTCTGACAATCGCGAACAGGTCAGTGCCATCCTGAATCTGTCCGATGGAATGCTCGCCGATTTTCTACGGCTGCAAATCATCTGCACGATCAATTGTTGCGCCGCCGACATTGACTCGGCACTGTTGCGCCCAGGTCGTTTGGTTTGCCATCGCGTCTTTGGCCGGCTCGATTATACTCAAGCCGCCCGCCTCGCTGAGAGTCTCGGCCGGAAATTGCCACAAGCCCGCGATTACTCACTCGCTGAAGTGTTTGCCGGAAATGATACGGATGAAATTCCCCGTCCGCGCATGGGATTCGCCCCATAAGCCGGTAATCAGGACATGAAAGCTAAAAAATCAGGCATCGTCGAAGAACTAAAAGCCAAACACAAAAAGCGGCTTGCTCGCGCCCAACAAGATTTGAAAAGAAGCATGGCAAAGCCGGGAAAACGCTTTGATCATTATTATTATACATCGGACATTTTGCTGTTCTATAAATGGGCATACCGAGTCGGCAAAGGATGGTATGGATTTGCGCTGGGCAACGTTCCGCGCGTCTGGACGGACGTGCTGGACGAATTTTTATGCTGGCTGGAAGCACAACGTCCGGATTTTGAAATTCACCAGATTAAAATGAAATTGGGCGGCGTAAGAATTTATCTGGGCACCAAAACCGATTTTGTGATTCCTGATGAGAAAATCCGTTCTGAAATTTCCCATTTGCAAAACCTGTTGCGCTTGCCACCATGCCCGCCAGCACCCATTCGCGCAGCTCGCAAAATGCGCGGGAAAAATTCCCGCAAACCATGACCTTTACCAGCCTCGATTTTGAAACGGCCAATCACTCGCGCGTGAGCATCTGTGCGGCTGGGTTGGCGGTTTTTGAGGATGGCGAACTGGCCGAGTCACCATATTGGCTGGTCCGACCACCCAAAGGCCACGGCTGGTTTCGCGACGACTTCATCGAATGTCACGGCCTGACGCATCTGGATGTTCTGGATGCCCCGGAATTTCCTGCCATTGCGCCTGAATTTCTGGCCCGGTTGACCCGCGCTGACCTCGTGATTGCGCATAACGCCGCCTTCGACACCGAACATCTGCGCGCGACACTGGATCATTTCGGCCTGCCCCGACCCGAGTTTGATTATATTTGCACCTGCCAGCTCGCCCGGCGTGTCTGGCCGGACCTGCCAAGTCACAGTCTTGACGCGCTGACCACGCACATCGGCCACCAGTTTAACCACCACCACGCCCAATCCGACGCCGAAGCCGCCGGCCGCGTGTTGCTGGCAATGATTAAACACGTGGATGCAACCACGCTGCGCGAGTTGTTGCAAAAGGCGGGCATTGAGTCAAAACGATTTTCGGCGCAACGGCTAGAAACAAACGGAGCGACCTGATGCGTGGCAAATTCCTTGTAAATTCTTTTTTTGAACTCAAAATCAAAAACATTTAGCAAAAAGCTCATTCATGGATGTATCTCTCAAAAACATAGGAGACTTAACATTAAAGATAATTGCCGCGTGGCAGTTTCCGAACTTGGTGCAATGTGACCCGGCCAAGCTGCCAGTAATAATTGGCATTCCGTCATTGCAGCGCGGGGCGGTTTGGAATGCCGGGCAGGTCGAATTGCTCTGGGATTCTATTTTGAGGGGCTTTCCGGTGGGTGCTTTGGTTGTATGCGAGAAACTTGCCAGTCAGAAAACCCATCCAGGAAAGCACGGTCTGGGTTGGGCTGAGCCAGAAATTAACCATCATCTATTGGACGGCCAGCAGCGGTGCAATGCAATTGCGCTGGGTTTCCTTAATGCGCTTGAAACCATCCACGATAAGATGCCTCCGGCAACGCTTTGGATTGACCTAGATCCACAATTGCCAAAAGGCAGCACGAGGCAATTCCTTTTTCGAATGCTCACAACGGCCCAACCTTGGGGCTATATGCGAAATGACGCGGCAGAATTCCTGGGTGTCGCGGAAATCCGCAAAGCTGTCGAACAATACGCCGATGGAAAGCGTCCTAAAATTATTGCAGCATGGCCTCATGCTGCGAGTCTTGCACCAATTCCATTCTCATGGCTGAGTAATGCTGTGTTCGTTGATAATATAGGCGGAGGCGACCTGTGGAGAAACATTTTGCAGAAATGTAAATCCCTGTCGGGGCGAACCTGGGCTGATGAAACGGCGAAGCTGATTGAAGGCCATCTTAACGGGAGTGCATCGAGTAAATACCTCGACCGCATTGAACGCGGCCTACAGAATGCAAAACAATTCACTCTTGTCGCCCTGAAAGTGCCCTCAAGCGCCCTCAAAGAGCAGAGCTGCCAGGAAGAGGCGGGAGAGGGAAACGAGTTGGATAATGGGAACCGCATATCCAATGAGCTGCAAGACCGGTTCGCGTGGCGGGTGATGCTGCGGTCGGTTGCTTGGTTTTTGCTGGCTCTCGGCTATGGAATTTGCATCGGCCATTACTGGATTCATTGAGTTTTGCTATAGCGCAGTCGCGCTGACAATGACGCGCGCCAATCCAGATTTGATTTTATGTCGCCGGTCGTCGCGTCAAGGTCGTTCCTCGGTATGCCCTCGGCTTCCACCTTGACCCGCCGCCCGGCTCCGGGAGTTTTGCGTTTAGGATTTGGCGCGCGGGAATCTGTTTGCACAGAATAAGGGCATCACAATTCATCCACCAAATCGCGGACGCGAGCAGAATGTGCTGCTACACGCGCTTGGCCGAACAACGTAAGACAGTGAACAGCACCCACAATCTCTTTGGCGGAAACATCGAGTTGGTGGAGCTTGAGATAAACAGGCGAACCAACCATTGTTCTCAAAGAGAAAATCCTGCATCATCATGCTTTCGAGCATGGTTAATATTATGTCACGCCAACCGAACTGCCCAATCGAAGCCGGTGAACTTGTTCGCTGTCGCAACATGGAAAGATGGTGGGTTGGCAAGGTGATAAAGACAACTGAAGGCAGTTTGTTGGTGAGCGAATGTGGCAGCAATCGGCGATGGAAGGTGCTGTCCTCGCAGGCTGTTCCTTTTGCACAGTTTCTCAAGCGACTGAGGCGTGCTCGGAAATTAAAGACGGTTTACGCCGAGTTCTCCGACGGTGTTGTGCTGGAGCATATGCCGCAGCGGAGGCTGCGTTCTCTGTTCCAGCGGTTGAGAACATACGGTATTGATTTTGACGACGCGAAGACACGGGCCAACGATTATTTCCCGATGTGGACCAATCGAGCGCATTTGTTTGGCAGGAAACGGACCAACCCCACGTCGGCCTCCTTGCCTGCTGAGGTCACTGATTGGCTACCGAAGTGGCTGGTTGCAGAAGACCTTCCCCCCTCGTCGCGCGACCCGCTGGGTTTGCAGGCAGACGCCGGGAAGCTCGCCGATAGTTTGCTACCTGGTCTGAACGTGTTCACAAATCGTGTCGGATATTTCTTCTTTCTCCCGTGGTTGCTCGAACAACTCAACTGTTCACATGGAATCTCACTGACCCGGAGTGGGAGCCGTTCATCAAGAGGTTCGTGGATCGTGTGCGATTCATTGACAGCCTCGCGACGGCGAGGCGGATGTGGCGCAGCGCCGACAGCAGGTCGTTACGCGGCAAGCGACGCGGCGGCAAACTTCAAGTGCCGAACGGGCTCTATTTGGTTATGCAGCGCGACCAATGGTTCCAAATTCTCATGGGTGAGCAGCGTCGCAGATTGGGGTGCGCTGCGGCTGAGACTGAGCCTGCCACCGATTTCGCAGATGCCGAGTTGCTCGGACAAACCGTTGCAGACGCTGAACAGGACTGCGGACAATTGACCGAGAAGGAAAAGAACTCAGTCATGCTTGATTTGGGCTAGACTATGAACACTCCAACACTGCAACACGCCCAGCAAAAGATAATCTGGTTTTCTCGGAGGCGATTTTGACTTATTCTTGGCCTGCGATGCACTTGCCGATCAACATTGATGACGTTCTGCACGGACAAACCGTGGAGTGGGAGCGTTTGGAATTTAAGCAGGGCTGGAACCCGGAAGCCGTCCTGCACACAATGTGCGCTTTCGCCAATGATTTTCACAACTTGGGCGGTGGCTACATTCTCATCGGCGTGGCGGAAAATCAGGGGCAACCAGTGTTGCCACCGGCGGGATTGCTCGCCAGCAAACTCGACGCTATTCAAAAAGAGATTCTTGAAATCGGACATCGGATGCAGCCCCACTACCATCCCGTGATTGCGCCTTACGTCGTCCAGCAAAAACACATTCTCGTGTTGTGGTGTCCCGGCGGGCAGACGCGGCCCTACAAAGCGCCCGTGTCACTGGCAAGAGACAACCGAGAATTCGCCTACTACATTCGCAAAGGTTCGGCCACCGTCAGAGCTAAACATGAAGAGGAAGTCGAGTTGGTCAGCCTGGCAGCCACGGTTCCTTTCGACGACCGCGTTCATCACCGCGCCTCTTTGAACGACCTCAAGCTTTCGCTGATTCAGAATTTTCTGCGCGAAGTCGGCAGCGACTTGTTGGCCGATTCCAGCACGATGGATTTTGCCCAGTTATGCCGCCAGATGCGAATTGCCGACGGTCCCGCCGAAGCGATGCACCCGCTGAATGTCGGTCTGATGTTTTTCAACTCGGCACCGCAAAAGTTTTTTCCTCAAACGCAGATTGATGTGGTGCAGTTTCCTGAAGGGCCGGGCGGCGACACTTTTACGGAGAAGACATTCGCCGGCCCATTGGACGTGATCCTCAAAGACGCGCTGACATTTCTGAAAAACGCCGTGATTGAGGAACGGGTGGTGAAACACGGCGACCGACCGGAAGCCGACCGCTTTTTCAATGTGCCGTATGCCGCGCTGGAGGAAGCCGTCGTGAATGCGGTTTATCACCGCAGCTACGAAATTCGGGAGCCGATTGAAGTCCGTGTTCTGCCGGATGAAATCACCGTGGCCAGCTATCCGGGTCTGGATCGCTCAATCAATATCAAGGAACTGCAAACCGGGCGCTTTGCAACGCGGCGGTATCGCAACCGGCGCATTGGCGAATTTCTGAAAGAACTCAGCCTCACCGAAGGTCGAGGCACTGGCATTCCAAAAATGTTGAAGGCACTGCTGGTAAATGGTTCTCCGCAGCCCGTGTTTGAGTCTGATGAAGACCGGACATTTTTTCTGGTGCGCCTGCCACTCCATCCTGAATTCATCAAAGAAGCGAAGGAACGAAAACTTCTGGCGACCGGCCAAGTCACCGGCCAAGTCACCGGCCAAGTCACCGGCCAAGTCGCAGTGCAAATTCTCCGGTTCTGTGAGCAACCGCGTAAGGCCGGCGAAATCCAGTCGCTCGTTGGTGTCAAACACCGCCAGACATTCCGCGAAAATTATCTCAACGCGCTTATCGGCAAGGGTTGGCTTGGGCGAACGATTCCAGACAAACCACAAAGCCGCTTGCAGCGTTATCAGACCACGGATGAAGGGAAGAAGTGGTTGCAAGGTGCGACCAACCGAACCCCAACCGCATAAATCTGGAGTCGGCAAACGGACACCAAAAACTAACCTCGTCAAAAAGTGCCAGCAGAAGTGCCAGCAAACCTCATCGGTTGAGAGTAAAATGGAGTTAAAAAAAGTCGGCTGAAGTTAAGCTTGACATAACACGTAAACGCCTTTATTTTCAAGGCAACGGTGATGGTTTAGACCGTTGATTTCGAGTGGCTTGTGGAAGGCGAGACGCGTCCGATTCCGACCCTCGCCTCCAGTTAAAACGCCTGTATTTACAGGGTTTTATTGGAGTCTTGGGCAAATCTTCAACGAATTCTTCAACGATTTCAGCTCCCGCCCACTACCCGGAGCGGTTTGCGCAGCAGGCGTTGGGGCATAATTCCAAGGCGGTGCATCATGCCTACTCGAAACACGCCGAGGTCACCGTCCCGTCACTGGATGATTGGGAAAAGGACTGGCACGAGAATCCCCGACGCACCGCGCAGCCCAAATTGCTGCCGGTGAATTTCCGGTCGGCGCTGGCTGTCATTGCGTAATCTAATCAACTCGCCCAGTCCGCACAAAGCAACTTGGCCTGTTCCAAAACCGTCTGGGTGGCCTTCTCCTGTTTGTCCGGGGGATAGCCGTATTTGCGGAGAATGCGGCGGACGAGGACACGGATTTGGGCTTGGGCTGATTCGCGAAGTGTCCAGTCAATCGTCACGCTCTTGCGGACGTGGGAAACCAGTTCCCGCGCGATGTTTTTCAATGTCGGTTCGCCGAGGACTATTACGTCGCTGTCGTTGGTTTCCAACGCATCGTAAAATGCCACTTCATCATCCGTGAG
>Ga0209698_10000818_pt1 | contig 35943 bp, 30 predicted proteins | sample LitLauG_LLR_2012_FD_187203 | JGI IMG/M metagenome (GOLD analysis project Ga0209698, IMG submission 187203) | Freshwater sediment microbial communities from Pennsylvania, USA - Little Laurel Run_MetaG_LLR_2012 (SPAdes) (version 2) | ecosystem: Environmental > Aquatic > Freshwater > Creek >... | reverse complement strand
AAACCGGGCAGCCAGCTCGCCGAATGTCGTTTCCGGCGCGAGCTGGCTCATGCCCTGCCGCTTCAGGTTCAATTCGTCCTTGAAGCGCTGTTCGATTTGTTCGGCCTGGCGGCGGTTCGTGGTCCCGGTCGACTTCGCATGGCGGACGCCATCGATGTAGACATAGGCCCAGAACACGTTGCCGCGCCTGAAGAGTGTCATCGGATAATGCCTCCTTTCTGTCGCTGTTTGTCCAAGACCCAGCGGACGATTTGGTTGTGAAAGAACAAGAGCTTTCCCGCAGGGGAGAGCCGGAAGTGGGGCAGGCCCTTCGGCAGGTACTGCTGGCGAACGGTCCATTCAGAGCACCCGAGGACCTTGGCGACCTCGCGGATCGACATCGGCTTGCCCAAGGAATCGTCGATTTCGTTCTGAGTTCGACTCTCAGGGTGCGGGCAAAGCTGCGGGTTTTGGTGCGGGTAACGTTGCCCTAGGGGAACAGGCGAAAAGCTCAAGTTTTCTGCGGCTTTGCCGTTCTCCTCAAAAGCCGACATTATCAGTCCGTATGCCTTTTCCGAACTCGCTCCGCCCTTATCGCTCACGGTGGCGCTCCTTCCGCTTGAGTACTCGTCCGATGAGCTTGCGGAACCACTCGGGAAGCATTGCCCAAAGAGCCCACATAACAAGGAGGAGGAGACCAAGTCCTAGAAGACCGGCCTGGACCATCGGAGACTTGAGAAGGTCCACGAGGAACGAGAGCGAGAGATAGACGAGGACGATCCCGCAGACAATCTGCAGAACGAAACCAAAGGCTTTCCACCACAAGGAAACTTTGGGTTGCGGCGTCGAGAGTTCGCGGCTTCCGCACTGGGAACAAACCGTCGCGTAGCGCGGATTCGCGTGCAACCGGGGACAGAGCTTTACGTCGTAGCTCCGTCCGCAGGAATTGCAGAACAACGGTTCGCCGGAGGTTACCCGCCCACAGTGGTAGCAGTGCTTCATGGGATTTCCTTGATAAGCGGGATGGGTTCATCGCCCTTGGGCCGGAACCAAACGCTCTGGAAGAAACCACCGCCCCGGACGAGATCGAGCGTCGAAAACCAGAAGATAATGTCGGTGAGCCCGGCGACCGCAGTTCGGATGGACTGCATCCGGCGTTCGGAGTTCGCGAGGACGAAAACACGGAAGCGGCTTTGCCCGAAGCGCCGCTCGTAGTCGCCGGATCGGGCAAGCTCAAGATATTTCCGAACCTTCTCTGTCCAGATCGCCGTGCGCTCCGTTCCGAGGTCTACTTCGAGGAACGCGGCGAGCGCGCCTGAGGGAGTCCGAAGCTCAACGTAACCGTCGGGCAAGAGTAAAGGCGCGAGCGGCACGTCCCATGTGAGCCAGCGAACGAAGGAGACGCCGCCGAGCGGAATCGGCTGGAACTTCAGGGTGCAGTAGACATCATTCAGCGCTAATTGGTGCTGGACAAATGCGCCGCCCATGGAACTTTCGTCTTTTCGCCGCTGCAATCCGCGATGTGCCGCGCCGACTAGCTGGGCACCCGCGGCGGAGAGCGTGTAGAGAGCTTTCTGCCTGGCACCCGAGGTGCCGAGAAAGAACCGCCGCAAGAGCCCGGCGTTGGTGAGCGTGAGGAGCCGAGTATTCACACGCGTGATGGAACCGAACCCGGCTGCGGCTTTCACCTGATCGCGATCCACAATGCGCATAACGGCTAGTTCCTCGAGAAACTGTTGGTCTCGCCTCTGAAGCACCATGCCGATCCTCCTATTCCCATCCATCGGGTTGCTCCTCCCTAGCTTCAAGGACTTGGTTTACGCGTTTCGCGATATCCCGCTCAACATGCGCCCGCACCCGCCCCCGCGTGTAGCGCACCCGGTTCAGAAGGTCGGTATAGTCGACGCGAGGCGTGTGGACATCAGGAACGCGGAGTTCCGTCCACCGGTTAGCTCCGGCCTTCACGATTGCGTGTCGCTGGTGGAGGTTCTTGAGTTGTTCGGCAAGAGGCCTGCCGCCGTCGAGCACCTGGGAGACCTGCACGGCATCGGCGCTCGACAGCTGAAAGAAGATGTAGGTTCCCGCCGAGAGGAGCGCCGCGCGCATCTCTGCCGGGAGCTGATCCATGAACTGATTCGCGGAAACGAACCCAGTGCGCGTCTTCCGCGCCTCAGAGAGCACTGTCTCAATTTCACTGCCCTGGGCAACGAAGTTCTGGATCTCATCGCAGTAGAGGCTGCACAATCGATCCGTGGTGCGGGTGAAGAGAGCATTCTTCACCATCGTGAAGATCAGGCTGCCGAGCGTGAGCGCCTGTGCGCCCAGGCGACCTTTGGCCAGATTCACAATGATCCAGTAACCCTCATCCATCGCCTCCCCGAACGAGAAGGTCGATTGAGGCTGGCCCACGATGTGGCGGAATTTGGGATCGGCAGTGAAGGCCGAGGTTTTGTTGAGGATTGGTTCCCGCATTGTCGCCTGCATAGCCTCGCTCGCCTCGCCATAGCGGACCTCGAAGTACTGGCGAATGTCGGAGTTCGCTACGCGCTTGAGGCACGCTCCGCGAAACGCACCGTTGGTCAGGAAGGGAACGAGTTCGACGAGCGTCAGGTTGTTGGCCGAGAGCGCATACAAGGTATTTCGTAGCAGTTCGTCGGTTCGCGCTCCGAAGTGGTCGAGCGCCCAGTGCCGCTTGAGAATTTCCGCGACCTCCGCGATGCGGACGAAGTCTGGTTTTTCCTGTTCCAGCGGGTTGAGACCGACCGACATGATCGGATCGGACGGATCGATAAGGACCAGCTTGTCGCTCAGATGACGGTGCTCACGCCGCTCGCGCGCGTTGATCGCCTGCATGAGAAATGGCGTGGCGTCCCCGTGCAGATCGAAATAAATGAACCCGCGACCCTTCTCGATGTCCTGCTGGCTCATGTGGCGAAGCAGATAACTCTTGCCGCTGCCGGTCTTGCCGAGCACGACCACATGTCGCATCCGATCCTGGCTCGTGAGCGTCACATGTCGTTTCGTTGTCTCGTCATCGAGCACGCGAAACCCCAGATCCAAACTTCCACCCTCAAACCGTGCTCCGCGTCGCCGTCCGGCCAGGCGGTTCCAAATGGCTGCGATGAGTTGTTCAAGGAAGCGAATCATCATGATTCGATTGTCCGGGGTGGTCCGGCGAAAACGGTAACAAGCGGAGGCGATCCATTCGTCTGGCAACAAAGAAAACCCAGGAGTCGGCTGATATGCCGATCTCCTGGGTTCGAGGCCGCGGTTGGAGGCGGACGAAAGTGAAGCGGCCTACATCCCAAAATTCGTGATCAACACTTCTTTGTAGCGGCGGCCGGCGGCTTTCTGCGATGTGTAGTGCAGTTCGACTCCTTTGATATGAAACTGGCCGAACAGCGCACGCACTTCGGGCACATCGTTCAATGACAGCACGAACTTGCCGCGGATCTTTTTCAGCCGATCCGCCAGTTCGCCGAAATCAGCCTCCCTGAAGTTGTGACGGTAGAGGTTTCGTCCCCAATAGGGCGGGTCCAGGTAGAAGAGCGTCGTCGGACGGTCGAACCGTTTCATGACCTCCTCGTACGGCGCGCATTCTAGCTGCACCCGCGCTAATCGTTTATGGGCGTTTTCAATGAGCTCGGGAAGGCGTTCCAGGTTGAAACTCGGCGGCTGGATCACGTTGCGATGGTAGACGGGATTCCGCACCAGGCTCGCAAAGCAGTTCCGCAATAAATAAAGATAGCGTGCGGCTCGCTGGATGTCGGTCAGAGTCTCGGGGCTCGATTTTTTCAGCAAATCGAACCATTCGCGGCTGACCAGGGCGAAGCGGAAATAGCGGAGCAACTCCTCATAGTGTTGCTGGCAGACGCGGTAGAAATTGACGATCTCGCCGTCGAGGTCGTTCAGCACTTCCACCTTGGATGGCTCCTTGCGAAAAAACACTTGCGCGCCGCCTGCGAACGCCTCCACGTATGTTGTGTGCTTCGGAAATATCGCAATAACCCGCTTCGCCAGACGGTTCTTCCCACCTATGTATGACAGCGGTCCAGCCATTTCCAAGATTTCAACGAAGGGCCTTCCCGGTGAGACACTTCGGCAAGGCCCACAGGCCGAAGCGTGGATCTCACTCTAACGGACGTGCGGAAAAATAAAAGATAGGTAAATCCTGCACGGGATGGAGGGGAGAATCACCGGCCTGGGACAGACCCCCTGCACGCCAGTCCAGTTTGCCTATCTTTACCCAATGCGTGGGAGCCTTAGACTGAATGGCATGACGATCGAAGACCTGGCCGTCATCTCGCAGCGCGAGTACGAAAGCATTCGTAACGAGATGGCGACCCGAGAGGAATTAAGGGCAACCGAAGGCAGCATCCTGCGCGCTATCGAAGGAATCGGACTCCAGTTGGCTGGGTATGCCTCTCGGTGGAGTAGCGAGTTCGACAATCTCACTGATAACGTGCAAGCGATTGAGCATCGCGTAAATTTGCTCGAAAGGTCGAACAAATAAAAGCAATATTATTTCTTAACCTACATCAGCAATTTGAACCGCAATCCTGCTCGTAGTCTTTGATGAGTTCTCGCACTTCCTCTCCGGCAAGAACATTCATGCATCTACCGCGCTTGATTTGGGGCCTTCTCACAATTGACCAGGGCATGCGTTTTCTCGAATGGGCGAAATGCGTCCCTTATGAGATAGGGCATCTTGCGGTCTGATAGCCACGGCTACACCTCACACCGTATGCCATCTGACATGCGGTGTTAGGGAAAAGTCAGGTCACGCTGCGTCTGTTCGACGACGAACCGGTTCCTCCAGGAGTTTTTTGATACCGGCAATCATTTCGTGCATCTCCTGGCCCTCTCCGCACAAAAAGGTTCGAACATCCTTCACGAAGGCCCGCAACTCGGAAAAACTTGAAGATTTTGACCATCGGCGGAACGGTTGTCGCGCGTGAATGCTGAGTTCCTGGTCCTTGAGGACGAGGTTCGAACCGACGATATTGAGGATCAGCCGTTTTCGGTGAAGATCGCCGGACGTGAACCGGGAAATCAACGTTTTGTTGAAGGAAACGAGCAATTGGGCGGGTTCGAACCGAAAGGCGCGCTGATCAATGATTTTGAGTTTCTGAGATATGCCAATCTGCTGCCGACCCAGTTCTTCGCGCTGTCGGACGTACTCCTCATCGTTCAGCAAGTCGCGAATTCTCAACTTCGTCAAGTTCTCAAGCTCACGCTGAGAGGTCGCCTGCGCCCGCTGGAGCGATGCCTTTTGCGCATCGAGCTCGCTTTTCTTCCCCGAAAAGCTCCGTTCAAGGCGGGAAATGGCCCACCGCTGAAATCCGTCGGGCAATGAGATATCGTTCAGAAACCCAACGATCTGATGTTCAAGGTCATCGATGGAGACATACTTCTGTCGGCAGCGGACATCAAGCCGCCGTTTGCTGCAGTGGTAATACGTGTAGCGTGAGCCAAATCGGTTCGTCTTCTCCTCGGCCGTCACTGCAAACCCGCATTCGCCGCATCGGATCATCCCGGTGTAGGCGAACGTTCGCGTCTGGCGGGGCCTCCCTGGGCGATGGAGCAGGTTCTGAACATGGTCGAACTCATCAATGGTGACCATCGCCGGGTGCTTCCCCGGATACGTCTGACCTTCGCGCTGCAAAATCCCTGCATAGAAAGGATTCGTGAGAATCTTGTAGACCGCGCTCAAGGTTATCAGGCTCCCACCAATTCGTTTTCTGGGCACGGTGCGCAGTTGCCAGCTCTGATTTGCGATCTCCCAGATGCGTCTTGGCGAATACACGCCGGCAATCATGAGCCGCCACATCTGGTGTACCAACTCGAAGCGCTCCGGGTCGGCAATGATCGTCTTCGTCGCCTTTTCGTTCAAGTACCCGAGCGGGGCCAATCCCGGCAGCCATCCATGCTGTACTTTGGCGCGATACCCACGTCGAACGTTTTCGCTGAGGCTATCAACGTAGTACTTGGAGTACCCGAAGATGATCGACAGCATGAACTTGCCTTGGGAATTATTCTCGAAGCTGAACGTTGCGAAGCGGAGATCCTTCAATGACTTCGTGTCGAGCAGATAGATGATCCGGCCGCCATCGATGGAATTGCGCGCGAGGCGATCGGGGTGCCATGCGATGATCCCGTCTGCTTCTCCTCCGGAGATAGCTTTCAGCATGGCATCGAAAATCGGCCTTCCCGGAGCTTTGGCGCTAAAGGATTCTTCAAGCACACGCACGATCTCAACACCGTGCCAGCCCAAGCTCAGACGTTCCATCTCTTGGCGCTGCGAATCGATGGAGAGGACCTGCCGGTCCTCGTCCTCACTTGACTTTCTGCAATAGAGAAAATACTTCATTTTGCGATAACGTCATCAACCCTCATCCGACCCAGCGGATATCAGGGCGAAACAGGTATCCAACAGCATGGAAGCCGACAGTCGGGCTTCCTCGTCGGTAATGGTCTCGTGGAATTCGGCGGACCAGATTTTCACGAACTCACGAATATCATCGTCGGTCAGCTGCATCCAAGGCACAGTACGAGATTGCGGCGATGAAAGAAAGATAGGTGAAGTTGCGCGGGATGCGGGGCTGGCGTTTGACTACCGAAGTATCGACGAGAAAGTGCACGAATGCGCTCTTTCCCTGGTGGGTTGAATGGCATTGGTTGGGATTCGACCTTTATAGACATGCTACGTAGAGCGTTGCAGATCGTCAAAGTCGGCGGGGCCTCTTTGTAAGCCCTGAAACCTTTGAGTTGTCCCGGAGTTCTCCCCAAGCTATTAAGTGTCAGGCGCAAGGTTCTCGCATGACGGATCGATTTTGGGGATAAACAAGGCATCAAAGGCTCCGTGGATCTTGCGCGCCGCGCAAGTTCTCCTTGCTTTCGGAACGAAATACGGTTGCTACTCTTAGGACAAAGGTCGCATGAAAGAAGTCTTGATTCGTGAACAACCGAATGAGCCACTAGTAAATTATGTGCGCATTCACCGAAGGAAAGCCTGCCTCACCCAGCGGGAGCTCGGACAAGCGCTCGGATATCGAGACGAAGGAGCGGTAGCCAGACATGAACGGTTTCGCGGGCTCCCGCCGTTCCTTATCGCCTTAGGTTACGAGATCGTTTTTCAATTGCCCGTCTCCGAGATTTTCCCCGGCCTGAAACAGACGATGGCGTTGGGCGTCGAACAGCGACTGGCGGAGTTTGAGAAGACACTGCAGATGCAGGCCGATGCTGGATCGCGAGACTCGATGATTGCGCGGAAACTCGAATGGCTCAGCGAGCGGCGGAGTTCAGGCTACAAGTAACACCTGACGCGCATGCAAGATTCACAGACAGGCCGCATCCTGGCGGTGGTTATTAGGTCGTGCCGATTCGGATACGCCGCCTTTGAAGTAACCGGTCGCCTCCTGGACTACGGCATCACAGGATTTCATTCGCGTGCAGAGGCACGGCGGCGAGTTCAAGGTTTGCTCAAGAGATTCCACCCGGCGATTCTCTCAATCAATGCGGGTGGTACTCGCGGACCTCGGCGGAAGTGGCGTATGTCGTCAGTCATGCGAATGGTCCGGAGGGAATCACAACGAGCCTCGGTTCGTGTTGCAGTGATGTCGGCTCGCGATCTGCGGGCATTCTTTCACCAACACGAAAAAACTAACAAATACGACGTTGCCCTGCTCATCACATCTTGGCTCCCGGAAGTAGCGTGGAAATTTCCTCCCCGTCCAAAGTTCTATGATCCAGAGCCATGGATCCTGGCTTCGTTCGATGCCATTATATTGGGAGAGGCCTATCTGAATTTGACCATGCGGTGCGGCGCCCGACCCCAATTCGAACGCTAGCTCGGGCCCTTTCGCCGGCCCCTCGGTGGCGTAGCTAGATCACGAGCCGCCATTACAATGAGGGGTCGACGAAAGGACTTCACTCGTCGGGCAATATCTGGACAGTGAACGGCGTTCATATAAGCGAGGCCCTCTTGCTCGGCAGCGGGCGCACGGCTCTACGCCCTTACCGATTCTGCCTGGTAGAACGCGTCGGGCATATCAACCGCAGCACCTTCCGATTGCATACATATCCACTTTACATCCCGAAAATGTTGAAGCAGTTCTGGGGAATAGGAACTTTGTCTCTCTGGGAGATGATGCAGCCAATCCTCCACGACAAACATCTGTGCATGTGGGTCTAGCTTTAGCAATTGAGGGCTGCTGCCCGACGTGAGCAAACTTGCCTGCACGATCCCCGCGAGAAGCAAGCCGCGGGTCACTTGGATGTCACGCGACGGTACCGACTCATTTTGGCGATCAAAGTTCGCTGGATATCCTCCGCGAACAATACGGAGGCGGGACTCCGGTAATTTTACCGTCAGGTCATCCTTCGCGTCCCTAATAACATCGAGATGCTCCTGCTGTACATAGTCCAACAGAGATCGGAACTCTCGATCTTCAGACGAGCAACTGATGAGCGTTTTCTCCCCTCTGATTTGCGCGACCCACTCCGGTCTTATCACGTCACCGCCAGTGCAGCCGAAGACGTATTCGACACGATGCAATAACTCGCGAGCGTCACGACAGTTGGTCACACCTGGTAGACAATGATGCCGATCATCGTAAGCAAACACCTGGTAATGTTTGTCTCGCAGGATAGTCGCTAGGCTCGCTCCAATACGACCGAGGCCAACGACGCCAACGGCGGAGGGCGGTGGCGGAAAATGAGCCGTCAGACGAGACAGAACTGCGTCCACAATCAACGGAGCCTCGATAAAAGACTTAGCGGCGCTAGTAGCAACATTCACAACAGGCACAGGGCACGTGCTCGCGATGCGCCGAACTCCACTCGTGGTCTGTTCGACTGCTCGTATAGAGGTAGAGCGTGAAATCGTGGCTGGAAGCCTTTCGATACAATGACCACCATCATCAACGATAATGATCTGTTTATATTTCTTGTTTCTTAATTGCCTTCTTACCTCAATCCAGAGTCTGTCCACATAGTTGGTAAACTCCTTTTCGAATCCTGCTCTCTTGCCATCGGCGCGGTTCACCCGTACGTGTATTCCTTTCTTGATACATTGATCGAATACCTCTTGGCTGGCAGAATAGCTTTTCCCGAGGACAAAGCAGTCGCTAGAGAGAAGTCCGAGCTGCTCGCAGGCTTCGAACAAACTGCCAGTACTCTCCAATAAATGCTGAACGCATACAAGGCAACTTCCTTCAAGAATCCGCCCTTTGGTTTTCGTGACCAGTTCCGCGAGGTCTTCGAGGACCGGTAACGTGGGAAATAAATTTGGAGACATGGTGCCTATACTGTAAGCCTAGTATTCCGACGCAAACTGTCAACTCACCTGTCCTAAAGCAGGCTGCTGCTGCCGAACCGGTGCGTGGACGGCGTTCAGTCGTACACAGCGACTGAGAAACTTGTTCTTTAAATTTGGAATCACAATCTTCTCGGTGGGCAGCGATTTTCCCTGCAGTGTGAAAAGCCATTGTGCCTGGCTTGCTAGCTGATCGGAGAAGTCCTTGTATACATCGCCACATCTTTCAACATGCAAGATCACTGATGGTCTAATTTCCCATTCCCGCACCGTTGTCACGAACTGCCAATTCTGCAATTCTCCCAATGGAAATGATTGTTTTTTTAGCACAGCGAATGCCTTGTGCAGGTAGTTCATGAAATCTCTCGGGCTGTTGCCGCGTTCCTTAATAGGCCCCAGTAACGAAGGAGTCTCGAAGGAATAGTAGACAACCTGCCCTGGAGCCCCGCACGATGGGGGGTCAATTTGCAGGGGTTGTAATAGCAATGGCAAGCGCCCATCGAGTCCAGGAGTTGAACACAGACCAGAATGACTCAAGTATTCGAGCATTGCCCAGAAAGGTCCGCCCTCGCAGGCCGGTCGTACTGGAACGAAACCAGGCAAGTCTCCCCGTGCGATGGCGAGAAGGTGCAAAATGGTGCGATGCAGATAACCTGCGTCAAACGCCTTCTGAAGTCTCCTTTGGTCGGTGTCGAGCTTTGACAGAGCTCCAACTAATTCCGATTCATCCGAGTGATATCGTCTCAAATGATCGGACTGTATCCATCCCATGTCCTTAAGTAAGTGAATCAGCTGTGAGGCTGGTGCCATCGATTGGGGATGAGCCGCGAATCGCTGCAGCCAGCTGGGAGAAATGAGGAGCAATTCACAACCCCATTCCAAAGAAGATTTTGGCGAAAAACGTGCGTCTTTTTTAGCGGCGCTCAGCACAGCTTTAAGGAATTGCCAGTTGTCCCGATTAAATCGCTCGGCTGCCTCAACCGACGTCTCGGAACCGCTCTGACAGATATATTCTTTGCTTCGATAGGGCGCCTTCTGTTCAAGTTCGTTCGGTCTATCCGTGCAGAGCTTTATCAGTTTCCTTGCTATCTGTTCATTGCGCAACGGAGAGGAAACAAATAGCGAACGAGCTCCGGACGAAACTCTCCACTGGTGGTTTGGAGCGAGTGGGCAAGCACGCGGAACCATCTCGTCGAGAAATTCGAACACACCAAATGCGTCCCCAGGCTTGAGCACGCGAAGCGGAACGAATGGTGGGTAGAGGTCGCCATGAGCATCCACATCGTACTCCAGGTAGACCTCGGCGGAATTAGTCAGGACAATCCCTATAGGAAGTCTCCCCTTGCACTCGGATAACAACTCGTCACATTGCGAACAAGAAACACTATTCGGATGCTGAGGCGCAACAAGCGTCGTGCAAGTATTCTCCGCACTCTCCGCTCCGATGATGGAAGATCCATAGTCGTAGACAACAGAATAGATCGAGGGCATCTGTTCCGCCTTCATTCTCTTCACTGCGGCTCGAAGCTCTCTGAGAGCTTCCCCCAGGCGCGGCCCCACACCGGTCACAGCCTTGACGGCTTGGTCCCAGGTGAGACGAATAAAGTGGCGCTGTTCGGGCATTGATCCTCCCTCTAACCTGCCTCTATTGTTCCATCCCTAAGATGTAGCATTCGGCTGGGCAGCAGGTCTACGAAGAACCCAGAGTGGCTGATTATGAGGAATCCAACTTGTTTTTGCACTAGTTTTTTTATAGTCTCTGCTAGAGACCGACATGTGGAGTTATCTTGGCCTAGTGTCGGCTCATCTAAAATGATCCACGGCCTTCCTGATGTAAAACATGCGGCCAGGGCCACCCGCTTTCGAAGTACGAATGGGAGATCCAAGGGATGCTCATGGAGGATGCCAGACAGCCCGAAGCATTCTGCCATGTCACTGACAAGTTCTGTAGAGTTTGAGAGCCTGAATTCGTTGGGCGCTAAAGCAAGTTCCTCGCCTACCGACGTGGCAAAGAGTTGGGCATCAGGATTTTGATAGTGATAACAAAATATTGAGCCCTCCTCCTGCCAGAGAGCTCTCGGTGCTCCATTCACCACGATGCAGGGGTTGAGTGGTTTTAAAAGGCCCGCGAGAATTCGCGATAAAGTGCTTTTCCCAGCCCCGTTTTTCCCCGTTAATAAATAGACGCCCGGCTCGAGGGTGAAGCTGCAGTCCTTAAGGACCGGGATTTCCCTTTGGTAACAAAAGTTCAAGGCTGCAACCTGAACCGTACATCCGTGAAAGTGACGATCAATCTTGTGCACCGGAGTTACAGGACGAACATCGAAGGCGTTTTCGATTACCGAAGCGTTGGGCGTCACTTTCTTAAGCGCGTTCATTTCAGGAAGCTCTTCTAGTCGATTATCCGCGATCAGGCTAGCGCCGACTAGAGACGAGTGATGGCCTAACGCTTGGATAATCCTGCTCTTTCGACTGGCATCAAGCTGTTCCAGTGAGCAATCAACGCTTAACGTCGTCGGGCAAGATGCAAGTGCAGCGGCTACGACTACCGATGTTTGTTCCCCTCCGGACAAGGTCAGGGGATTGCGCGACAGCAGATGCCGAATTGCAAGGCTGTCAATGATACTTGTAGAGACTTCATGACTTGCAGGGCTCAACTCCATTTCATCCTGAACGGTAAGTGATAGCCCAGATAGATAGTTATATATCTCCGGTCCAAGATATATCGAACCGTTTGTTCGTGATAATGTGCGTAAGAAGGCGGTACGTCCACTAAAGTTGGCACCCTCGACTACGGTCACTGAGGGCCCGACCGTTGTAGCCGTAGGACAACAAGCAGATCTGGGGACCGGTCCAACGATGGCTCGCTCCTCCCACAGTCGAGCGCGCTCGATGGCGCTGCGAATTGTCCACGAGAATAGTCCTCGCAAAACATAGGGGACCAGTCGCAGCCGTCTGGGTAACGATTTCCGATGCAGAAGACCTCTTGCTCGACCCGCGTCATAAACCTGCACCGCTCGCATACGAACCTCTGGCAGAATTGCGAGGGCACCGAGAGTCACAAGCAAGAACTCACGCTGCACTCCGAGACCTCGCAGTTCAGTGATCAAACGCTGGGGCGAAAGGCCGAGGTAAAGAATCTGCACTACGCAAGAGAAAACGGTAAGCCGACCCAGGAGCGTCAAAGCATACAAAGTCCCTGCGGTCGGGTTGGACCGGGGCATCGCTCCCGGCGGGGCCCCTACTATCGCTCCCCAAATGACAAGCAGTCCGATGCCGATCGGCAGCAGAAAAGAAGCACAAAATGTCATGTGTGCTCTGCCAACTCCCGCATAAGCAGAAGTAGGGAGCAAAACGAACAGCCACACCAGAAATAGCCAAAATGGCCATTTGCATATAACGACAGCGATAATGGTCAGCAGGACAAGTGTTGCCCGGAGCCGCGGTGGTATCTTTTCGACCAACATCAGCGTCTCAAATGCTCCTGTTTTTGAAGCTTTTCAACAATCTTGGAGGGAGACCGCGAATGAGCCAGAAAGCCATCAAACTCTGAACAAGTTTGTCGATAGGCTCGCAGGCAAGTCCCGAGAGAAACACCGACTTGAGCAAGCTATGACCGCTGGATAGGAGGAATGCCACGATGACAGAAGCGCCTGAGCCAGTCACTCCCCCAAAGAGCACTGCGATTACAGGAGCGCTAACGACGCCAGCCACTATTCCTAATCCGAGTCCGGCTGCTATCACACGTCTGTAGCTCTTAAACCCACCGTGCTGAGCCACTACGTGGACGTAGATGGCAATGGCCGCCTGAGTGCCGGAAAACCATGGCAGAACTGGGTTCGTCAGGACCCCGCCAAGGAGAAAACTACCGACACCAACGATCACGCCAGCCCTCCAGCCCAGGAGTAGCGCACTGACAATTGTGCCTATCGCGTCTAGGTATAAAGGCAATTTCATCGCGTGGGCAAGGGTGCCAATCGTAAGGTTCACCGCAATCCCAACAGGAATGAATGACAAGGTTAAGGGGGCGGTGAGACTATTTGTTCTTGGCAACGATGTCGGCTGTGAAGCGCTCATAGGAATTAACCTCAGATACCGCATAGTTTGCGGCAACCGTGTCAGATTAAACATTAGGGACATCTCCCCCTGATTATTGCTGCCTTTTTTCGGGAGCAATAATTGTTTTCGTTTGGAGAAGCTCTTCGCACCTCGCCTTGACGTGTTCCGTCTTACTGCAGAAATCAGACCAACCGATCGTCAGTGCGAGTCTTTCCGTTGTATTGCGATGTATTTCAAGTTTGCTCCAGCGCGGTCAAGATGGCTCCGTAATTGAAAACCAGTCACGGAGGCTGATTAAGTGCCCGCATTCAAGAAGTCGTTCAAGACGATCGTTTCCGATGCTGCCGCAAAGAACCTTACAGCAATTGAGACCAGGGCTCGCCAGGCAAATTGGCTTGCACACTCCAATCCGAGGCAAGCCCGCCACTTTTTTGGAATCAAGCAGCGCGCCGTATCCCAACTTTTCTCGCATGCAGAGTTTCGGCCGCAAATCGAAGGAGTCGAATGTACTCGGGCAGATCTCTTGCTTTCGATACGACTGGCGGGGTGGGGTCGCCTTCACATACCAGTTTCCACCCTCACACCAGAGGCCTTACGGTACGTCGTAACGGTGCGGGTGGCAGACATACGAAAGTTCAGGCCGGCCGTGGGAGGTGGCGGGCGCCGACTACGGACCGCGTAGCCGGCACATGACGCTCTTCTGGAAAGGTTCTGGAACCCCGCGAGAAGCGGGCAGTGAGTTTGGCTAGAGGACCATGGCTTGGCGGGAGTCCAATCCGGCATTGGTTTGTGCGGCGAGACATTTGGCTGTCAGTTGCCCTCCTAAATGTTTGCGTACAAGGGAGTTGGAGCGAGATTGTGGCGAAAGCCCAAAATAACAATCCGACACTGGGCCGCAGAAGTAGGTCTGGGATAGGACACCGTCGTTGCGCAGTCTGCGGGCAGTACCTACGTCTGGCCTCACATCCTCTTGGTCTCCGCACCCTAACTGTGCTAATCCCGCGCAGCTATAACGCGAATGGCCTTGGCGCAAGAGTACCTGTCGAGCAGGCCAAGCTTTTCCAAACTGCGAGTGAAATCAAACAGTATTTTTCGGGATATATATGCAAGTCAGTTGCCGGTTGGCAAAAAGATAACCGAAATCCGAGAGGGTGCAATGACAGCCACTGGTTGTTTGAAATCGATACGGCGCTTTCACCAGAGCTGATCGAGTTTCTGCAGAACTGGAAGCGGAGGCTCCAAATGAGATTCCGGCAGCGTCAGATCTTCATGCGTCTCTCGTCCCAAGTGATTTGGCTCTAATCGGGGTGTCCCACGAACGCGTGAGCACTCGAGAGGCCCTATACCTCTCCGTTCAAATTCACGGAGGATTTTAAGATGCATATGTCTACTCAGAACTCAGATCTGCACTGCCTCGCGCCGACGCGACTCCTGCTAATCTGCGACGCAAATCGCAATTCCAGTGCGGTGCTTTCTGTTCTTGGTGAGGCCGGACACTCTGTCGTAGCGAAACCGCTCCACTGTCCGGCCTCGGCAACTCTGCGCGCCCTCCTCCCCAGCGTTGACATTGTCCTCCTCGATGTCACCAACAGTACTCGAGACGTGTTCAAGACGATTCTCCAGGTCAATGTCGCAATCGGAATTGGCAGCTTGTGGCCTCGATTGCTCTGCTTCTCGACGGCGCGTCGTAACCCCCAGTTCGAACTGGCCGTTGAGAAGTCCGGTGCGCGCTACGTTCGAGTCGACAGTGCCGGAGTTCTACTGGATGCGATCAACCTTGTGCTCGCGGAAACCACGGACCTCGAACGGGCTGGGCCTCATTTTGAGATCGTGCACAGTTTCTGGCAGGAGGAAACTGGCTGCGCTCCCGGAGAAGCGGTGACGGCTGTTCTTCTGGAATACCGCGGCCGAATGTTTCAGGTTCCCCTCGCGCTCTGCCAGCGTTTGGTATTCAACTTCTTGGCCTGCCACAGCCGTCTTGCGTTGGATTCCCTGCAAATCGTCTCTGGTCTGGCTGGCGACTGGTTCTACCGGGACCATGCCTCGAATAGCGGTCATGTGCAGATCGCGAAGATTCGGAGGGCAACGGTAAAGGTTTTGGTACAACGGATCCGCGAAGCTTTGGCATCCACTTTTGCCGAGGCGCACCTAAGGCTCGAACCGGGAGATGTCCTGCGCTCGTGCCCTGTGGAAGGAAGCAAGCGAATTCTCTACAAACTTCGCGCGGATGTCCACTGGCATCACGCGCAGTGAAAAGTTCTGATGGGCCCCCTGGCTTGGGCACAGGTGCCCTAGTTCTGTAGTTTGCGCCAAAACGTTTGCTTCCAAGCAGATACCTCAACCCCCTGGTCTGTTTGCATTCCTGCTGTGGGTGGAATTGTGGCCGTGAATGGACCATCGCTGTAGACGACGTGGCACACTCAAAGCACACGAAAAGGCGCGCCTCAAGGCAAAATGCAAGAGCCATTGCTTGCCGACAGTCAGTCGCACAAACGCCGCTGGCCCTTGCTAACTCTGGCACACTCGTGGCACACAAGGCCAGTGCTACAGGTGTCCTTGGCGGCGTCAGGGAAAAAAATAAAGTGGGTGACTCCGGGCCGAGGTAAATATCGCAGACCGCGCCAGCAGCCAATCGTCTCAGCTTGCTGGATATTTCTCCAAACCCCCACTCCGATTCGCTTTAGCGGCCTTGTCTGGCATTTTTACCACTGTCCCTGCCGCTGGCAGAGATCGATTAGTCGAGTAACGCTTTTGCCCGGCCTCAATCCGGCGCTGTCTTGAGAATCCAATATGTAGTTCTTTCGCGGTTTGGGACGCATTGCGTCTGTTCTGAGCCAGGAAATACTGCCAAACGTTTCTTTCTAGCTCCAAGATCGCTGACTCCAGTCCGATCTCTCGCACCCGCGCAGTTGAAGTTCCGAAAACGACGATTTCGTTGCGTCTTTGCTGTATCGTAGTTTGGAGGGAAAGGATCTGACGGACCAAATAGTCTGCTTTGTCCATCCCTGTCGTCTGCAATGCATCCGTGACACAATGCTGCGCTCCGTCCAGGTCATACCAGGGATCCCCTAGAAGAACTTGAGCCCGCGCCACCAACCAACGAATCCATAATCTCGGATTTCCCTGGTCGCGCAGTTTAGATGCAAGATTTCCGATGTCGTCGAGAATGCCTCTCGCCCGCCCCGCGTCGTCAGAGTCTGGGGTCCTAAGAGCCTTCGATACCCACAGAAGTCGATTTTCGACTAAGGCGGCATCTTGGCTATGTTGTACAAGCTCGTACCCGTTTTGGATGGATTGCCCAGCCTCGTGCAGATCTCCTTTCTCACCTCGATCCAACAACAAGCCGGCACGGATGTTCCACACGTCTGCGCGCTCATAATGGTTACCGTGTTTCTTGTATGCCTTTGCGGCATCTTCGAGCAAACGCAATGCCTCTGACCTTCTGTCCTGGGGCGCATTTTTCTCCAACGCCAATAGTCGCAGCGTCTTTGCCAGATTGCGGCGTGCCCGCGCAACATACCTGTGTCCTGCGATTGACGCGTCTTTTCCGAAGGCGTCCAAAGCCTCGCGGAGGCGTTGCTCGGACCTGCTAAGATCACGGCGACGTGCCAAGCGCCCCAGAGCGGACAACACATTTCCTAAGTGCATCCAGTTCTCATGCTCTCTGAAGATGGGTACCGCGGCTTCGAACAGTCTCCGAGCTGCCTCCCGATCATTCAGCCGAAAACGGATCCAACCCTCCAAAGCATTAACCAAAGCACCACCAAGTTGGCTCGGGCGTCTGTCCGTGGCCCGCAGATCTCCTATTTTTTGAAGAGCGTCCTCGTGTTGATCCAGCTTATACAAGCATCGCGCCAAGCTATAGAGCGCGTACGAGCGCTCCTCTGGTCCGGGAAACAAAGAAGCAGGTAGATTCAGCACGTTTTGAAAGTGCTCAGCCGCTTTCTGATAATCCACTGAGACCTTCGCACACTGAAAACACAGCAGGCCCTCCGCCAGCAGCAGATGTGCCGTTGTGCACAAGGTCGGATTTGCCACCTTAAACCCGCGGAGTTTTAACGCTGCGGTACCGCACCAACTGGTGTCGTAGTCGATACAGCGTGTCATGAAGTCTAGAAGCGTGGCCCTATCTTCGACCGTTAGACGACGGACAGGCCAATGCTCGACCTTTCGAAGCATAGATGCGGCTTTCACGAGGTCCCGGTCTAGGATTGCGATTCGCAGCTTCCTCGACAGTGGCTTGACAGAAGACAAGAGATTCCTCGACCGGAAACCTACCAAAGCTTCTTTACGCTAGTACTTGGAATGCAGCCTGTCAACGGACAGTTAGCCGTCGGTTCTTCTCCAGCAGCGTTTGAATCAAGCAGTTCCCGTTCTTTCCAAGGAAATGGGCCTGTGAAGGGGGAGTGATTAGAGTGACTGGTTGACGCGTGCAACCAGCACCCTCGCGACGGACTCCATCATGGAGTTCGGTGCACCGTTCTCTCAGCGCACTTTGAGGCTGTTTTTCGAACCCGGAATCGACTGTAATTTGGCTGAGAACTGGAAGCTTCTGGGACATCCGCTTCAAGAACCAATGGGAAGCTGCGAGTTTGGTGAGCCGCAGGGATGATGTGCCGGCCAGAGAGGGAGGAACTATGCAGGTATCGAGCGCATTGGCGGATGGTATCAGGTACTTCATCGAAGCGGCCTCCAAGTCGCCGCTGGCGGCAGTGGTAGCGTTTGCACTGCTTGTCGCGGGACTTGCCTACATCTATTTCGGTCGTGGGCGCGCCCCGAAAAACGACAAGCTCCTCACGATTCGGTTCGTCGTGTTCGTAATGTTTTCTCTTTTCGCAGCAGGGGGTGTGTTGCTTATTCGTTCACTTCCGACCGGCGTCGCGCTTGCCGACATGCAGACGGCGAAGCCGATCCGCGTCCAGTCGCCGCGCGAACAGCAAGCTGGGCAAGCTGTCAAGGGAATGAGCACCACTGGCTCTATTGCTGCACCTGAATTCGGTTCCCAGGTAAGAAAGGCCCGCAAGTATTCCGGGCTCACAGATTACGTTCACGCCTGTGAAATCTACACAGCGGCGTTCGGTTCGCTGCCCGCCGCTGTTCTCAGTCAAGCGGATCGTGCGGTGGTATCTGTGGAAACGAGAGAGTGTGGAAACGGGCGATCGCAGGAGGCAGTAGAACGCCTCGACGGGATCGCTACGAAGTTCATGGTCGATTAGAGAATTGAGGAGGAACTTGAGATGCGCCAAACGTTAAGTGCAGCTTCGCTGATGTGCATTGCATTGTTTGCCAGTGTCGCATTTGCCCAGCAATGTGAGGTTAAGCTCACTGCGCCCAAAGCAGAGGAGTGGGTAGTCGAACAGGGAGACGTCATCGGAACAGGGAAGGTCCCGAACGGCAGCTTCCTCTGGGTACTTGTCCGCCGCGACGACCAGCCCAAAAGGTTCTTTTGGCCACAGCAGGGCCTGGCCGCGAAGGACGTTAACAGCGCTCCGCAATGGAAGATTTCTGTCCACTACGGGGTACCGGCCGACCGGGGGCACGATTTCAAGGTGGTGACCGTGATGGTAGACGAAGCCACGAATGCGCGTCTTGAGAATTGGCGAGAGCAGGCACCCTCGAATGACTACAAACCTTTGGTGGGAATGCCGTCCAGCGTAGCGGGATGTGAGCCCGTGGAGGTGCTTGTTAAGAAGAGCGAATAGCCGTGTACGTGGAGCGAGAGACTCCCGAATCGATCAACGGCTGGGGCGGCCTATCTTAAGGGACTGCTGCTGCCCTTGGCCAAGGGACTTGGAGATCGCGATGTTAACACTAAATCTATCGTGCTCTCATCTGGCACAATCGCGCGAGGGCTGGTTTGACGTTCCCCGGTTTGCCCAAGCAACCAGCTTTCGGCTTCCGTGGACGTGCCTTGCCGAGGGCTTCGCGGTCGAAGCTGTACTCCTCTCGGCTTTATTGCTACTACCGATGGTGATCAGGTTAACGCCGGATCGCACACAAGATTTGCGCAGCCCGCGCAGGGAGAAAATGAAACTCGTAGCGCCTCCTAGACTACTGCGCTCGCAACATGAAAGTCGCTCGCCGACTAGTGTGGCCCATGAGGGCCGCCAACTCTCGGTGCGAGCGCAGGAAGGCCGATCGGCGACTGCGTCGCCCATCGTAGACCAGCAGCCAACTGCCCGCCTTGCGCAGGCCGCTTCTTTTCAGGAGAGGGGACTGGGTCTCCCGTTGCCACCGCCCGCCTCGACAGAGCCGGTCCTTCCAGTACGGGTGGGCGTGCCGACAGGAGCCAAGTTTTCTAGTGTCGCGGTCGGTTCTTTGCTGCCCGGCGCGCGGAGGCTCGGTTCGCGTCCGGGCCCCACCGATGGAGAAGTGATTCAGAGGACCGCTTTTCTTCCAAGTCCAACTTCGCCCTCTTCGAGTAAGCCGGGTGTCGGGTCTGGCACTGACTCGCTAGGGGGTGTACTCGACGGGCCGCGTCCGAATTCTCCCGCGGAACAGACTGCTTACAGCGAAGCAGTCTCGGACACCAGAGTTTCGATCATCTCGATGCCGAGACCGGAGTACACAACGTGCGCAAGGCAGAACAGGCTTGAGGGCTCTGTTCACGTGCGTGCACTGTTCGCTTCGACCGGCGTTGTCACGGACACCGCAACCATCGGACAGCCGGTGGGCTGCGGACTTGAAGAAACCGCACAAGCTGCTGTCCGTGGGGCGAAGTTCAAACCGGCACGGAGCGGCGGCAAAGAGGTCAACCAGTGGGTTGTAGTAGTCGCCCGGTTCCAATTGGCAGTGCAAACGCTGAGCGTTCAATAGGAGTTCCCCATGAAGAGAAGAATCGCGTCATTTCTGCTCTGTGTGCGGCCCCTGCCGCTGATCGTGGTGGTTTCGGTGTTGTGTCAGGCGCAAGCTCCGCCGACGGAAAGAGACATCGATGCAACAGTGTGGAACGAAAATCGTCTTATCGCACGCCCGCAAGACTTTAACATCGAGATCTACCTTGAAAACCGGGATGCAAAGAGTGTTGTTCAAGGCAACGCCTACTGGGTAGGGAGAGTCCGCATCGACAAAGGAGCACCCTCTGTTGCCGAGTTCCCATCTTCTTTGGGACGATCTTCCGCTGCCTCTCGCACATCTCGTATTGTTCCTGCTGGTTTCGTGTCGATGATTTTTCCCGATCTGGCTGGTCCGGATCAGGACTACTACGAATGGAAATATGGTGGGGAGCAGATCTCGGGTAGTGTTCGCTGTTGGGTGTTCGACTTGAAGCCGAAGGAAGCGACGGCTTATGGCGCCTTTGTCGGACGCGTCCTTGTTGCGGAAGCCGACCAGATGATTGTCCGCTATGACGGCACTTTCATGAGTAATCCCAGAAAGCCTTCACCATACTTGCACTTCATTTCGGTGAGAGCGAAAAGTGGGCTCGACGGGCAATGGTTCCCTTGGAACGTCTTCATCAACGAAAAGGATTTGGCCCGCCCCATCAATGGAAGTCGCGAACTCAGGGCCCGTGTCGTCACTTGGGGATTCCAACGACAGGCGCTTGAGGAACAGGCAGTCGCTGAACTCCAAGCCGAAGGGACGATCAGGGGAGGTTTGGAGCAATCGAACACAGTCCGGGACCCACACGAATTCGAGAGAGCCGTTGAACAGATGATTGTGGCGTGGATGACAGCGCAGGGACTTCTGGCACGCTCGGGGCAGACAGAGACAGGTTTGAGGAGTGTAGCCGCTGGGCTTGTCAAGAAGAACAACTTGGTCTGCCCAGAAATCCAGGTCAGACTATTGCTCACAACGCCTCTCGAAGATTTCACGATCGGTTGCACGGCAGTCATCTCAAAGGAGGCGCTCAACGTGGCCAGCGATGACGCAGTAGCTTCGCTTTTGTTGGCGCCACTGGTAGCCCACATCCTGCTGAATCGTCCCACCAAGCCGCTTTACGCAGACATGCTTCAAGCTGACGTGCACCAGGTACTGAAGAAGCTGAGTTTTGCCAGAACGGCCGAGGACATTGAGGAGGACGATAAGAAGGGAGTTGAACTATTGGTAAATTCCCAATCTCAGTCGAACTTGGCGCGCATGGGTTCGTTCCTGCGATCTGCGGCGGAACATTGCGGGCACATGCCGGCTCTGTTTCTTCAACCCAGGCTTGGGAACCCCGTTCCAGCCTGCGATGCCAGGAGGCCGATTATGCAGTTGATTCGGCTTGCTCCTCGAAAACCGGATGGACTCCCCGCGTTTTCATTGGGTTCCCGATCAGTCTTGGATCCTGTCAACGACACCGTCCAACTATTCGCTCCGTCGCCGGAACAGGAGCCGTTTCAGTTGCTTTCGCTCGATGTGAACCCCAGGCAGTTTGGCGAGACACCAGCTCCGGACCCCGTCCTGCCCCCGGATGTGCTTCCTCGCCGCAGAGCAGTCCCACCTATAAAGTGGTGATGCATCATTCTTATTGAGTCGGAAATCGGCGACCCTTCCTCCCCGCTCGGCTGACCGACAGTAAGTCGTTAACACCGGACTTGGTTGGAAGCGATCAAACCTAATGAGATGGAATGGTACGAATCCCAGGGGACTATGCACCCTGGTCTGCAACGTATCGCACGCAAGTGCTATTTCGACCGAGCAGTTCGAGATGCGCGTCACGACTAGAAAGTGGACGCTGAAGTAACATCCGAACATCTGCTGGCGAGTAATTCTTTCCAATAGATTTTGTGGTCGCATCTCTGATTGCGCTGATACGTTCCGCTGGCAACGCAGCACCGAAGCGTAGCCGGAGAACCCGTCGTCGGAGTTACGGGATGCTGCCATTCTCGCACCCACGAATGGTCCCATCCTGCTTCGCGCCAGAGATTAGCGCAAACGACGTTATATCCGGCGTTCATGAGCAAGTCGGCAAACGAGGACCGTTCAAAGCATGATTCCAAGTGAAGCGCCCCGACGAACATCAGAACACGGGGTTGCGGATGCGTGCGGACCAACTGGTGCAGCCGACGCCGCCAATATCGCTCCCTGACTGAATCAACAAATGGACAAACGCAGTGGATGCATCTGTCGATGCTGAATCCCCGTCCGGCCTTCCTGATTTCGGGAATGTCAATCGGTACGGGTGCGGAGGGAAGAAGTCCCAACAAATCTGGGTTATCGGTGTCCGGCGTTTCGTCAGCGATGATGTTCGGACGGAATGACTGCACGATGTCACGCACTCGCTCGATGAAGCGATACCGCTGGTCAAGTTCCAACTGAGACGGCGCTACGCCTGCCCGCCACTGATACGGATGGTTCAAGCCCAACAGAAAGATGTCAGCTTTAGTCATGGCACGCTTCAGAATAGCAGACGGTTTTGGGCGTAATATGGTTGGTGGGCCTTTACGTCACCCCACCTAATCAAACCAAAGTGGTGACGAACTGGTCGGGCGGGAAAGACCTTTCGCGGCCCTGCAACCCGCCGACATGCAACGCCCTACGTGACTTCGTCAAACACTTCGCCGTCGTTGTCCTCTTTGCCGAAGGCCGCGCTCATCATTCCCATTGTCGCCGCCAGCCAAGGTATCGTCTCCGCACAGATTTCGTCGGCGAGACCGGGTGATTGTAGGTTTCTTGGAAGGAAGAAACACGGGAACACCATCCTCACGCAAAACAACGTTCCACTGCGCACTGAGTGGGTCTCCGTGCGTTGCACTGTTGAGGGCGTGTGTGAAACCCTTCATAGACTGCAACGCGCCCTCAGAGAGCGTACTGTTCAGATACTCGACCATCTGCTGAAGGTTTGGCCTCTTGCCGTGCTTCCATCCCTCGCCCCAAATTTGTTGCGCATCCGGTTTCTTGAATAAGTAGACCATCGTTACCGCGCGTTCAGTCAATGGACGCACCAACACTTTGGCACCGAACAGGTAACCTTGACGAATAAGCTCTCGAATCGAAAGCGCCAGCGAAATTGTTTGAGGAACCAAGATGCAGAGAGCGCTCTGGAACGTACTCAGTTGACGCCCGTGTGAAGCCGGAGCGCACTTTGAGTTCAGTTCCAAACAAGCATTTTATCAGTTTGTCAAAAGAGAGCAGCAGTTCGCGGCCCAGATAGGGTTCGTCTGACGGAGTAAAGATGACTGGTGGGGCTATAACGGTTTGTGTCAACGACGAAAACCGACTGCACTTGCTTGGCGGTACTCCGAAGGGACCAACCCTAACGCGACTCCAACTCTTCCGAGTTCTTCATCAATCCCTTGAAAATTCGCTCGAATGACGAATCCGAGATTATTAGCCTCAAGGCTGTGACCGTTTATCCTCAACTGGCACTCCAAGCGAACCAGTGCCTCAAATTCTCTGCCCGCTTGAGCACGGTCAACGTTGCCGGACCCCGCTACCCATCTGCTACCTAGCCAATAGCCGCACGCCTCATAAAAGGCGCGGCGGAGTTCGTTCAGTTTTTGGGCCTCGCTGTCCTTCTGAAAGTGTCTATCCCGCTGGACTCTATCTCGCCACAGTTGGTACACAAGAAAAATAGTCCCGATGCCATAAACCGCTGTGGCACACGCTGTCACCAAGGTAGCGACTGAGTTTGAGTCCATTGCAGACCCCTCGACATTCTCACCCGGCTCCGTACTTCCGCACAAGTTCGTCGGCTTCGTCCCGGTTCACCCATGCCTCAATCGTCATATACCCTAAATCGCGGAGCACGGCGAAACTGTGCCGTCCTTCGATGAAGCACAAAGCGTCGTTTTCGTCATCTTCCCGCGTCACGGTCGTAGCCCACAACTCAACTGTCCTGCCCACGCCTATCCATTGCCTGACTCCCTCATATTGAAATCTGGTATCCGGGTCGGTGCCTCCGCCCTCTGGCACACGGTTGTATCGCCACGCTCGGTCCAGTTTCGCAACGTCCAGAGTAACGAGCACGCCTCCGTCACCCCACAAGTTTTGGCTCTGGCGTGGCGGTACGAAATGAACTTCGCTCAGTTTTGGCATCAATTTTATGGTAGCGCGACGGTTGGTCCGATTTACACTGCGCAGGCCGGGGAGCAAAGCGTGATTCCCGCGCCTTAGACCTCGCCAGGGGTAGAATTTCAATCATGCCAACCATTCGAGTGCTATCAGTCGGAAAGACGCGCATAGAGCTAGGCGAAGAAGACCCTTTCATTTCGCTTGAAGAAACGCCTGTCGTGCTGGCTGATGTCCGCACAGCACTGCCGCGACTTCGGAAAACGCTGATGACTCGCTGGCCCTCGATTAACGCGGTTGAAATTGAAAATCGGCGAATAACCCGCAGACGTAATCCGCACGACCCAACACAAGTATTCAGGGACGCAGTGTTCGGGATTGCGATTTATATCTGGTCGCGTCCGGCGCGGATTTTCCTAGATGAAGTTGCACGCGAAGCAGGCAAGAAAGTCGGCCCGGAAGTCGGAAGACAGGCCGTAGCAGCGATGAAGTACGTGCAACGATGGGTGAATCAAATGGGTGACCGGGCCTTCGCCCAGAATCGTAAACCTACTCCAAGGACACTTACGACAAGAAAGCTAAAGAAGAGAGCGAGTCGCAACAACCCTTAGCCTAGTGAATCCCTCAATGTAAAGCACTATCATTGTTTCAACTGGCCACGATGGCAAAGACGATGCAGGTCATTCTTCATCTCTCCGACGTTCACTTCGGGTGCGATAAATCTGAGTCCGCGCGCGCCTTGCGCCAACTCGCGCTTGATGGAATTACCTCGGCCATCTTAAAGCTTGAACCCGAATGGCGACCGACGATTGTCTGCCTGAGTGGCGATATCGCCTATCGCGGCAAATGCTCTGAATACGAGGAGGCTGCGAAGTGGCTGGAGAGGCTGCTCAAGGAATTGTCGATACTGCTGGATCACGTCGTGATTTGCGCCGGTAATCACGATATCGATCGTGACAAGGTCACCTACGCTCGCCCCACAGATGCCTCTGAGGCTGACAAGATTCTCTCGTTCCCGCTGGACACTAAGTATGAAGTCCCGTTTGAGGGCTATACCGGCTTTGCTAAGAAATTTGGGATTACGGAGCTTCAGGTCGGCGGCAGTACATCTTTGCTGATGGGACATCGCGATGTGGAGGGTATCTCGTTCTGCTCTCTGAACTCCGCCTGGTTCTGCCGGGACAACACCGACAAAGAGCAGCTCTGGATTGGACGGCCCATCTTTGATGTCTTGGAGACTCACGGACAAGTACTCCATACCCAGAAACTCGCAACCGCTCCGCCCACCATATTCCTTCTCCATCACCCCAAAGACTGGTATCACGACTCGGAAGTTCACGCTCGGGGCCGAACCAATACGTTCGACGTGGTTGCGGGCCGCTGTCACTTGATGTTGACGGGTCACACTCACGGCGAAAGCCGGCGGCCGGATCGCAATGGCGGTGCGGCATACATCATGACTGGCGGCGCCACCTACGCCGATGCGACCTATACGAACTCGTTCTCGCTCATCCAGGTTCACGATGAGAAATTTATCTATCGAACATTTGATTTTGACCCTCAGTCGGCAATCCGGGAATGGCGTCAGTCAGTCGAGGCAACAGACTTATTTTTTCGTGATTCGGTTGTTCAAGGCGGAATGAGGGGCCCTGCGCACTTTTTCCCCAAGTTGCCGGATTACCGACACGCCTGCGAGAGCTATGCGCGGAATGTAATCGAGGCAAAGTCACGGGCCTTAAGACCGCACGGGACGCTACCACACACAATTCCAGCGTTTGTAACCATCGAACTGGCAAAGTTAAAGCCACAGATTGAGCAACCGGGGCATAGAAATCAAGCTCGGCAGGTTCGGCCGATCATTTTAGGCGATGCGATGCGAACCACTCGACGGTGTCTCTTGTTAGGAGATCTCGGTTCGGGGAAAAGTACATTGGCGGCGGCATTCGCTATCGAAAGCCAGGACCGTAATCAGAATGCAATCGCACTTCTGGTACCGGCGAAAATGTTGCTGCCGGGCACTCACGCGGAAAGTCTGCGCTGGCCGAGCGTCAAGGAATTCATCTCCTCTGTCTCGGCGTTCGTGAATGACCAGATTCTTCCTACGGCTTCGGTTTTCGATTTACAGGCTCTTTTGAGCGCAGGCCTTGAGGCCGCAATCCTTATCGATGGCCTTGATGAAGTGTCGTTATCAGTTGCAGGAGAGATCGTTGAACGCCTCGGGCAAGTCGTCGATCATTGGTCCACAGTACAGGTTCTGGCAACTGGACGTCCGATCGAACTTGCCGGGCTCGACCACGGCAGATGGCAGCTCTGCGTTCCTTTTCCAATTCAAGACGATGACAGGCACCAGCTTTTCGTCGAAGAGGCCATCGCTGATGGAAAAGAACGGGATAGCGCAATTTCGGCGGCCTCACTCGCACTCGATCGGTTACGGGCTTCGCCTGAGTTGTACTTAATCGCGGATACACCTCTCTTTTGCCGCCTCCTCTTTGACGGGCTGCAGACCGGCACAGAACACGAAACGGAGACCTTGGGTGATCTTCTGTATCAGCTTCTTACCAGGAGGTTAAAAGGGTGGGCCGCCAGCGACCAAAAGGTGAGCGTCATCCCGCAATTCGACTCGGAGTATCCCGATGCCGGATCTCGGATGAAGCTTCTTTCCGATCTTGTTGGTGCACTGGATAGGGATCGGCCGATTCTCGAGGAAGAGGCTCGTTCGAGGTTAGAAGCTTTGCTGCCGACCATCTCAGGCGCAAGCAAAGCGCAATTAACGGATCAGGCGCTCCGAAGTTTTCAGTCGGCCGGGTTGGTCGTGCTCGAGGGAGGACGTTTCGAGTTATCTTTGCGCTCATATGATGACTTTTGTAGGGGTTACGCCCTTGCGGAGGCCGCAAAAACCAACCCAGCAAAGCTGCTTTCAACCAATCAGGCTCTATGGCGAAGCCTCGCGTTCGCAGCAACGGTGATCCGTCGGCTGGGATGGACCGGTCAGGTTCGCCCTGCCCTTTGTGATTGCGTTAAGAATATTCTGAACAAATCCAAACACGTTCCAGCCGCTGCGTATATTGTGGCCGAGTCCCAGGATCATGGGCTTGCACTTTGTTTCATCGAAAAGATCGCAGAATTGGGACGGAGGCCCTTGTGGTTTTCTTACGACGATCCTGTTTGGCCCCAGGCCGCACAGGCGATCGCAGAGTGCTTAAGACTAGCCTCCGAACAGGGGTTTGATTGGTTCTTTCACGAATATCTTGATCCCAAATACCCATTCGTCTTTGCCGGCAGCCAGTTGACGGTAGAGGTCTTTAACCGTTGGGCGGCTTTGCACATTCGGAAGCTGACGAGCAAACAAGAGAACGTCCTCAGCTCGCTCATCTCTCCTCATGCTGCCGTGGATTCCTTCCAGGCGTCGTCTGTCATTCCAGTACTTGGCTTGCTTCTGCCACAAGCTTTCGATGTCGAAAGGCGACTCAGGTATTGCATCGGTCTGCTGGAGTCGCCTCTGTTTAGCGATGCCGCAGAAGCAGTCATCCGAGAGGAGATCGACAAGCAAGGTCGCGAACGTATTCTCAACCTCTTTCCGGCAACTGTCTCAAACTGGGACGGCGCTCAGAACGCAACTCTTCTTTACTTAAGCTTGCACAACGGGCGGCCTGCTACTCAAATAGTCCGGGCTGTAATTACTCAAAAGAGGGGACGCCGGCCCGACCGCCAGCATCGGCACACTTTGCAAAAACTGCAGGAACGTATCGGGAATGATCGTTTCCAGCGCTTTTGCTGGTGGTATCTTTTCGACGCACATACGGCGCTATCCGCCGGCGCTGCCATACAACTTTTCGATCTCGGTGAACAACGACTTGCTTTGCTGAGTTCACCGCTTATCCAGGCACTGCATGACGGCGGCTATTTGCCTCCGGCCGAAGAGATCCTGGCTGCGTTGATAGCTGCCGAAGGACATGAGGCCACTAGAGTTGTTGCAACCTGTATCGCTGAGACCCGGCACGATGGACTCGGAGGTCACTCCGGCTGGTGGCGTCTGTTGTTCAAATTTATTCATGATCCCAAACTGCGAGGACCAGAGCTGCTCGTACACTGCATGCGCGGTGTCGGCGAATTCCTGTTGTCACGGTATCCGGAGATCAGGAATAGTTTTCGCGAATTGGTCCTGAGTCCGCAGTACGAGCAGTTTCGTGTTGCTCTGCATGCTGCGCTCACAAACCCTGAGCCCGAGATTCGACATGGTGCGGCAATGGTCCTCATTAGCAGCGACCCTGAAATGGAAGGTCAGGCGCTGGAGATCGTTACCCGCTTCAAATCCCATCGATCTCATGGTTCTTGGTTTGAATGGGAACGTTATTGTCTGACACTGAGGTTTGGCACGTCTGTGCTTTCGTACCTCCAGTCACGGCTGCCGTTCTTGTCTGGGCCATCGCGTATATTTGGACTCGCCATCCTTTTCCAAAATGGTGTTTCGCTCGACGATGCTCAATTCCGAGAATTCATTGAAGGCGCACTGACGACCTTCTATGGTTCCCCGATCTCCGATTCTGTCGGTCATTCCGAGCGGATTCGGAAAGCTCTGCTCGAGATAACTGATTTCGGGACGGAGGCGCCTGCTAGAAAGGCCGCGGAACTGCTACTAGGACAAGCGAAGGGGCAACTGGACGAGGAGCATTACGTTCGGTGTAGAGTGCTCACGCTGGATGGCAGCGAATGGCGTAACCCAGAATTTGCTGTCGAGTTGGAACGGATGCGTGACTATCCCGATTACGGAGCGCTCGTATTTCAGGAAGCGACAAAGCAGGTTCAAAGAGGTTTCAAGCGCCCTCTGATAGATCAGATCTACGAGGCACAGCAGAATCCGAGCCTGTGGGAGGACATCGTCTGGAACGAGATTTGTACCCCATCTCCCGGTTCCAGGATTATTGAGGATCGAGGACTATGGATGTTGGAATTCATGCTGAAAGTGCCGGACAGCAGACAAGCGGTCGGAAAGGCAGCACGGAAGTTTCTCTTTGACGAACGAATATCGCAGGGATTTAATACCGATGAGTCGTCCTCATGGCTTGCGTTGCTGGCTCACGAGGGAGGAGAGCTGCGCACAGAGCAACTAGGTACGATCGTCGACCGCATCGATCCAATCGACAAGAGCGCATTCGTTCCCTTAGTTAGGCGGCTTGGCCGCGCGCCTGGCAGCACTCGACCGAGGCGCCACTCCTATTCGGTTCTCCCTCAGATGAGTGAGTCAGAGCAGATCTCTCCCGAGACTGCAACGTTCGAGCGATTCCTGGAATTCGCGCGTCCCGGAGGACAATTTCATCCCAGTTTCTGTTCATTGATTGAGGAGTCTCTCTACAACGATCCCTTCACCGAGGAACAGTTGCAGGACCTGGCAAGGAAGGGAGAGCATGGCATGCTCGTTGCCATTGTTCTTGCATTCGCGTACGGGCGCTTTCCGGACCCTGAATGGGCTATCGCAGTGCTCGGAGTGAAGCCGCCAGGGGGCATGCAAAATGAACCGTGCCTGCGGAGCATCCTCGCTCGCTGGGAGAACATTCTTTTCGCAGCCAAGGCAGACCCTACGTGGCGAGCCTCCTACCTAAAGAAATTGAAAGAGGCGATCAAGCCCTCGCAGCCCCACCTCTCTGAAATTGCGAGTGAGATGCTTTCTCTGGAGCCCTCGTTGCCTCCAGAACACCTCGAGATTCTCTTGAGGCACCTACTCCATGTGTACTTCGACGATTATAAGCTTTGCGCTGCGCTATCCAAACTGCTGGCAGACACAAAGAACGAGGAGTTGTTGAAAAGCGCATTACCTTCGGTGGACAGTGCGCTTGCGGAGCTGGACCTTCAACCTTGGAACGCAGACGAGATGCAACCGAAAGACGCAGGAGCGTTTCTGCTATTTCCGCTCATGCGGTGGCGAATCACGGGAGTGAGCGACGTCGTGAGTCGCCGGGTATTTTTGCGCGGTCTGAAGATGGCGCTTTTACCTGCGAGAAGGCCAGACGGAAACCTCGCAGGCTGGCCCGGTCGCTTCGTCGGCATCGAGGAGGTTGCACCTCTGATGCGGACGGCAAGCAAAGCAATTATCGAGGACGTTATCCAGTATGGCTCGACGATGGAAGATGTCGAATTACGAGCTCTCTGCCGCCTCTTTCGACTGGACGACATCCATCAAGCCGGTTCAGCGCCTGATTCTGCTGAGCCCCACGCGGCACACTAAGTACCATATGGGCTATGTGGTTGCAGGGCGCACTGACCACAAACTTCGAATACTTCCTCGAAGAACGGCTCGAGCGCAAGCCCGGGATCTTGGCTCGCGTCGTACGTGCCATCCTTTTCGATCCGATCGACGATGCACGTGCCCAATCTCGCATTTGGACGGTCAGCCAGAACAAGACGGCGATTCTGTATGCCTTCCATTCCTGCGATCCACTTATATGGGCCGCCAATTCCGATGCGGCTGAGAAACTCCGCACACTGCTGCAGCGTCGCGGAGAAGATTCGTTCGTCCAGTTCGAGATATTGAGGAATCTGCGACAGCCACGCATCGATTACCCAGACCTCTCCCGTGTTGAAAACATAGGCCACCGAGTTCACCGTGTCCGTTCCCTGAACTGGATAGAAGCCACCTCCATCTTCGCCCCTGACAAACCCGATCGACTGAGCTGGTCGAACCAGCGGAACAATGCTGAGTTGCAAGGCTGTCTGTTTCAAGGTCTGGGTACTTAGCTTCTGCTTTGGTTCGGTGAAAGGAAGCACTCGCAGCCAATATGCGGGACCGTCTGCCAGCTTGATGGTTATTGGCGCCCGGTTTTCGATCCTGTCGATCAGATCTTCGCTAGCGATTCCGAGGGGCTTGCCAGCTGGCCGAAAACGCGCACGGCCATTTAGAGGCTGTTTTTCGGGAAAGGGCGGTAATGCGGGAGGCTTCGGCAGTTGTGACAGGAACTCTTCGCTCTCCAGAATCGTTCGGAACGCTCCCTCAAGGGTATCTGCGAGCTCGCTCCGCACTGCGCGCCGATCCTTCTCGGAACTTCCATCTGCCAAACAATACTGAATCGGACGCCGCAGATGCGCCATGTCGAACGGAAGTGGGTATGTTTGGGGGGCGCCATGAGCGATATTCATGATCGGTACAATTTGGTGATATCCCCTTGACTTGAGCGCCCAGCCATATTCGATGAGGACGTTCGGATTCGGGACCAGTTCTCCATTCGCTCGATTCGCAACGGCGGTAAGGTCAGGCACGAAGATAGCCGACCGATCAATCTTCCTGAGGATCGTATCGAAAATCGGTGGATTGCCTGGAACTCCCTTAGTATCGTTGTCTAGCTCAAGCCCCTCACGCAAAGATTGTACGATTTCTGCGTCGGTCCCAAGTTTTTGAATCGCGGACTTGATAGCCGACTCAATCAGACTCCGGCCCTCCTGTGGGCTGCGATCGCTCTGCCACGAAAAGAAAACTGTATAGGCCATACTTCCAGTGTATTAGACCCAACTTCTGGTGCACCATATCGAGGAATCCCAGAGGCAGTGAAGGGAAAGCCTTTCATTTCGGATGACTCGATTCGGATTATCCAAAGTTACTTCCGGCAAACGGGCAGGGCACCTTTGATTCGATCGGACGCCATTGCCATGAGAAAACGGCGTGCCATGCCGAGTTATTAAAGACAAGTCTCTGCCCTTGGTACTATAGGTGCGAGGCGAGCAGGCTCATGAGGATAGAAGAGATTCCGGATTATCCGGCGCTTCAGCAACTTGGGCGGGCGCTCTGGAAGGTCGGGAAGGCGCGAGGCGCAGCGATTCTTGTGGGTGCAGGATTTACAAAGAATGCCGAGCGCGTACACTCCAATACTCCTGACCCTCCTTTATGGACCGACATCGCACGTGTTATGCAGGAACGGATCTACCCCGGTGTTGTGGTCCAAAAAACCCCTCTACGCTTAGCGGAAGAGTTCAAGGTTCTTCTCGGCGAACCCGCGCTGGAGGGCCTGATTCGGGATATGGTACGTGATGAAGAGTGGCTCCCTGGAGACTTGCACAAAAGTTTGGTGAAATTACCTTGGACCGACATTCTGACGACGAACTGGGACACGCTGATCGAACGAGCTGCACTCGAAAACCTAGGACAGACTTACGAAACAGTACGTTGTGTCGGCGATATCGCGACCACTCGCGCGCCGCGAGTGGTTAAACTTCACGGAAGCCTTCCATCAAACCGTCCCTTTATTGTTTCAGAAGAGGACTACCCCACTTATCCGAGGTTGTTTGCACCTTTCGTCAATCTCGTTCAGCAAACACTACTTGAAAATGAATTATGCCTCTTGGGATTTTCAGGGGATGACCCGAACTTCCTGGAGTGGTCAGGATGGGTGAGAGATCAATTAGGCGCGTCGGCTAGACGGATTCACCTCGTAGGAGCACTTGATCTCGGTGCCGCGCAGCGGATTTTGCTCGAGTCAAGGAACATTTCTGTAATTGACTTTACTCCGTTGGTCGGCAAGGCACAACAGCGCGCAGCCGCCACTCAGTTTTTGGACTATCTTGAGAAGGCGAAGCCACGTGACCCGTGGGACTGGCCGGAGCGGCGCAAATCGACAGCATCCGGTTCACCTCTTCAGGCCGCCGCCGCACAACTGGCACTTACGACGGAAACCCTCCAGACATGGGAAGCCGAGCGGCGGTCATATCCAGGCTGGATTGTCTGCCCGCCACATATCCGAGCCGCCGCGAAGAGTGAAACGATTAACGCACTCTATCGAATTGGTCGCGTTTTCGATCAATTGGCGCCGAAAGACCGCGGGCGTTTTCTATTCGAGTCAGCATGGAGACTAGATACCCTTTTCATACCACTCGAAACTTCGCTCCAGCTACTGTTTCGAGGCGCTGTGTCCGATGACAAATGTTGGGGCGACCCGGTCGCTAGAGAGTTTGTTGCATTGCTCTTGTTGCGAACGGCGCGAGAGGAGCGTGATCAACCCGGTTTCGTCGAGTGGGTTGACTATTTCAAGCGCCATGCACCCTCTGACCGGGAAACGGCTGTACAGGTCAGCTATCAACGTTGTTTGTGGGCCCGAGATGAACTCAATTTTGGAGAGCTCAGGAAGCTTCTAACCGACCTTGATGGTTCTGATCCGTTCTGGAAGTTCCGCCGTGCCGCGCTCATGTGCGACCTCGGGGATATGAAAGGCGCCAGAGAAGCTGCCCATATTGGCTTGCGTGAGATTCGTGAGAATTTCTATCGGGACCGGGATTCCGTGTGGACAAGCTCGAGACTGGCATGGGCCCAATTTCTATCACGAGGTCTTCGCTCTTGGACCGCGATACCTCGGGACGAACCAGGTGAGGAGTCTGAAGTTCTTCGATTGCGCTTTTTTGAGATTCACGCCGATCCGTGGGAATACCTCCAAGCAATCGATATCAAAATTGAAGAAGACCTTCGGCGCGTTGCTGAAAGGCAAAGAACTAAGGAGCCGGAGTTTGAGGCGGGAGTTTATCGAGATCACTCCTCGGCTTTGCATTTTGGAACATGGTGGCCGACTGAAGCAATCTACGAAATAGAGCGCATTGTCGATGTTGTCGGCGTCCCGCCCCGTGGAGACCACACGATCATAATGTCCGAACGGATGGAGCGTGCAGAGCTTTTAACAGGATATCGATGCGAGGACGACTCCGATTTCCTACGGGCGCTCCGCGTAGCTCATGCTGGTGGTGAGAATCTAGTTAAATCAGTTTTTGGCCGTGTCCAGGTCGCGCTCATCGGAGAAAATCGCCGGATCATGTTGGGAGCAATCCTCGGCCAGGCACTCGATTATGCCCAGGAACAGCTGACAAGACGCGAAGGCTTTGGTTATGATTTCTGGAGTCGACGCGCTGCCGTATACGCTGAAATCGTCTCGCGCCTGTCGGTGCGGCTATCCAGCACGGAAGCCCTTACGCTATTCCAACGGGTACTCCTGTATGCGAAGGACCCTCATTGGAGGGCCAGGGAGCTCCACGAACCCCTCGAACATCTGCTGGAGCGGTCGCTTTCAGCCATTCGTCCATCCGTCACAGCCGCGTTAGTTGACGACATGCTCAGTTTTCCATTGCCGGTTGAAGTTGGAATACCTTCGCCAATGGCGCAAGACTGGCCGGAAACAGCCGAACGCCTGCCAGAACCACTAATATCTCGACCCACTCCGGACACGCATTTCGCCGCTAGAGTTTCCGCTCTTATTCAAAAAGTTAGCGACGCGGACGAGGAAAATAGGAGTCGTGCTGCCCGCCGGCTCGCTCGTCTATACATCGGTGGTGGGCTTAACTCCGCCGAAGCAGAGCAATTTGGTAGGGCATTATGGAGCCGCCGAAAGTCGAACAGCGATTTGCCAACTGATACTTCGTTTTATGCCCACATGTTTCTCTTGCTGCCGTCTCCCGACAAGCACGCAACGCGGGCTCTATTTATGGCGCGCTCGCATGACCCATCTTCTGCGCACTATCTAGTCTCACTAGCCGGTGCTACTCGAAGACAGAAGGACGGTTCGCGTGGCCTTGAATTGACAAATGAAGAATCACTGGAACTGCTTAGAGCGATTCTACATTGGCACCCCAAAAACGAGCCCGAATTCGATCTTGGAAATATCCGGCGAGAGAACGAGCAGTCACGACAGGCAATCGGGGCTGTAATGGCTAACGCAGTCTTGCCGTCCTTAGCCTCTGGCGATCTGACGTCCGATGTTATATCGAACTGCTTTTCGCTCATCGAGACGAATGTCGCGCCTTCGGTGACCCAGGGATTGCCAGAACTAGTACGTATTCAGCCGTCACTACTGGAAAGAGCAACGAACGTCATATTGCAGATGATGATCAGTAGAGACCGCGATAAGAACTCAGCTGGATTCCACGCTGTCTACAGGTGGGTGGACATAGCCAAGCAAGGGACGGCACCTGCGGTGCCAAGACGGCTCGTCGACTCAGTTGTCAATATAGTCGAGACCCGTAGAGAGCCAGGATTATTCCACGCCTTGACGAATTCCCTGCATTTTCTCGATGAAGGTATCCTCACGCAACCGGACTGCGAACGTCTGGTTGCGGCACTCGGGTTGATATTTGTCGAGACAGGCTATTCGCAGCAGAATTCAAATGAGATCGAAACGATATCGATCACCCTGGTGAGAGCTGCTGCGGTTAGGTTGGCAGGCTGCTTGAAGCGGCATGGGATGTGTGACGGTCGTCTCATGCAGTTGCTCACAGACGCGGAACTGGACCCTATGCCGGAAGTGAGATTCGCGACCGGCAGTTGCGAGGAATGATTTGCCAACTTCGCAAGCTATAGAGTTTCCTCTTTGGCTCGCAACGAGAGACACCCTTCTTGCACACTCCCTGCCCCCGAAAACAGGTATTGATAGGTTGAATGGCTGATCGGCCGTCGGTCGTGGGGGCTTTGTGAATGCTCGGTATTGAATCCAGGAAAGTCGTTGGTAGGACCGCTTGTGGAACTCCGAGGATTTCACAGCCTCAATTTTGCCTACAAGGGTGTAGACGAAAATCCAGAAAAGCTGTTTATGTGCTTGAAAAGATTGGTCGGGGAGAGAGGATTTGAACCTCCGACCCCCTGGTCCCGAACCAGGTGCTCTACCAGGCTGAGCCACTCCCCGACTGACTATCGG
>Ga0209698_10000817_pt1 | contig 36027 bp, 22 predicted proteins | sample LitLauG_LLR_2012_FD_187203 | JGI IMG/M metagenome (GOLD analysis project Ga0209698, IMG submission 187203) | Freshwater sediment microbial communities from Pennsylvania, USA - Little Laurel Run_MetaG_LLR_2012 (SPAdes) (version 2) | ecosystem: Environmental > Aquatic > Freshwater > Creek >... | reverse complement strand
CGCCCGCCGGTTCCTCAAGCCCACCCGCGTAGGAGTCACCATACAGCGTGCCCGCAAGGCCTATGCCGAAATCGCGCACCTCGAACGGTTTCGTTTCGTTGTTGCGATAGAACTCCGCTGTGTAGTGAGCGATTGGTCCGCTTCCGTCTTTCGGAAAGGGATCGCCCTTGGAGAGGACCTTGATCTTCCAACCATTCTGCGCAGTGAATTCCCACTCGTACTTGCCGCCGACGTAAACCGCCGGACAAGGCGGACTTGCCTCGATCCCGCTTACGGCCGCAAACACGTGCAGCGGCGAGTAGGTCGGTCCAACGTCCGAGGCAACCCGGACCGTCGCGTGATACTCCGTCGCCGTCGCACTTTCCTTCACCACTTCCACCGCGTCATTTTCGAACAGGAACTTGCTTCCCGGGACAAACTTCCCGCGCACCGCAACCTCCGCCGTTCCGCCCGGAGCCACGTGTGCCGCGTGACACAAAGTAATTTCTGGCGTGGGATACTTGGCCTTCACCTGGCTCCAATCGGCCAACTGCAGCTTCTTTCTCTCCGCTGCCTGCGAGTCAAAGAAAGCGCTGCGCCGTTCCGCGTACCGGCTGTTGGCAGCTCGTGCAATCCCGAAGACCACCAGAAATCCCAGTACAACCGCTATGCATCGCGAGAGTTGTTTGCTCGCCATATTGTTCTCCTTATCTATGTGGTCTCAACTTGCTGGTTCCGTTCGCACTCCACGGTTGAAAATGGCCGAAGCAGGCTCAGCGCCATCAGGCTCCAAAACAAGAAACTTTCTGCTGGACGCGCGAACGGAAAGTCCACCAGCGCCACCGCGGCCAATGCCACTACACCGGCGGACGCGCCCACAGACATGGGTTCAAGTGCGCCTCGGCGATTCACAACAATTCGCAGGACAACGGCGAGTACACTTATGAACCCAAGCACGCCAACTGCTCCGTAATCCGCGAAGATTTCCAGGTAATCGTTGTGCGCGTGGTCCTCGATGCCGGCAAACATACGGTCGTCAACATCTCTCACAGCACTCCAATACCGCGCTTCCCACGCTGGAAACGACGCGGCAAAGCCGCCCGGTCCAAATCCAGTCCCCAAATGCTCGCCGAGATGCGGTGCAGAAACCTTCCAGATGTAGAACCTTCCTCCGACCGTTGTCTTCAAACTCCTTGCTGGCGAGGTAACAGCCGCCAATGCCACGATGCAAACTGCGACCGCACCGAAAAAGATCGTCAACCGTCTCGCACGAATCCAACTCATCCAGAGCACAGCTGCGGCGACGGCCAGCATCGGCGCTCGCGATCCGGTGGCTAGAATCGCCACGCACTGCAACCCCAATGCTCCAATCACCCATCGCCGGCTGCGTTCCGCGGCACTCGTCAAGGAAAGAGTGAGTGGAAATATTCCCGCCAGAAAGGCAGCCACAAAATTCGGGTTCCCCAAGGTTGCAAACACCCGCATCCGCCCGTTTCCGCTCGCCGCTGGCACCCATCCCCAGGCCGCGAACGGATCCGCACCGAGAAACTGCGCCACAGCGATGGCGGCCACAATGCTCCCCGCGATCACCAGGGCCCACGACAAGTGTCGAGCCATGGGTCGCGCCGCCATCAACAACCCCAACCATCCAACTCCGGTTAACGCAAGCAGCAATGCATCCACTGACGCGAATTCGCCAAATAAGGCGGCCCAACTCAACGCTCCCACCCAAACTGCGAGTGCGACTCGAAGACTCTTCGGCAGGCGGCCCCACGCTGCCCAAACTTCACTCGGATAGCAAACCATCCCGCACAGAACCACCCCCGCCCAAACGATGAGCTTCGGACGCGAAAAAGGTTGCACCCACCCAGGCGCTACCAGAAGCGGCAGCAGCAGGGCGACACCAAGACTTGCCTTACTTAATAGCCGTGTCCGCCACGCTGCCTGCCCGCATGCGGCCAACGAATCGCGCTCGGCCTCGTACTCCGGCAACACGACCCGCCTCAGACTGTGGTCCATGGAGCTCATTGCTGGATCTCGCCTCGACTCTCGCCCGTTTCGTTGTTTATGGTTTGGTACGCTAAGAAAATGCTGCGCCCGTATCGAACTATTTCAACTTGAACATTCCCCCCAGATCGATCTTCTGGTATCCGGATGGAACCTCGAACAGTGCCGGATCTTGAGCCCCCAACTTCACGTTCTGATATTCCTTCGACCACTTCCCCTTTTGATCCGCTTGCTTGACCGGGAAACCATCGAGTTCTTTCGCATCCCACTCGATGCCCGTGTAAACCTTTCCCTCGTAGGTAGTCTTCACACGATACTTGTCACAGTGGTAGACCCCCACCTCTTCGCTGCCCAGCGCCTCGCGCTCTACCTTTGCGCCTTCCATTCTCGAGGCCAAGTCTGCTCCGCCAGCCCCAAGGCCTCCCAAGTCCATGTACGTCTTCTGCGCCGGATTCAGCACCCACACGGCCTTGCGATCGAGCCGCATAATGGTGATGCTCTGCTGTCCTTTTTCTTGCTTCTCTAGTCGCACCGCTTTGTCGCTCTCATACACTTTCGCAGTCGAGGTCTTGCCCGCCATCGTTTGGACTTGGTCGGCAGAAAAAGATGGATTCTTCGTCTGCGCACCGGCGCTCACCGCCGCGAGCAAGCACGATCCCAGAATCGCCAAACGAACCACCAGGCAAACAGATTTACTTTCAGTTCTCATTGCGCCTCCTTTGGATTGCTCCGGCCAATTTTTGAACGGCTCAATGCTGACTGCTCGGATACATGCGTCTGCCCCGCCAATTCTTTCGCCCTGCGCATGATGTCCGGATGACGCGCCCATTCGATTTGCTTCTCCGCAGGCGCTCCGTAGAGTTCAGGATGGATATAGAATCCCCGCATCCGATCCTCCTTTTCTTCTTCCACGACGAGCGGGTGCGCTTTGGCGTAGGCATCGTGACGCACTCCCGTAACCTGCCACGAGACCTTTACGTTGGGCAGGCTCGTTCGAATCTGGAATTGATGGTTCTGAATCTCACGCGAAACGACGGCCTGCGCGAACACGCCGATCACGGTCAACTGATAGCGGAAGTCCGTGTTGAGGACCTCAAACCAGTCGGGCAACTCGACGGACGCCACTCCTTCCGCGTCGGTGGTCACGTTCCCGGTATAGATGTTCATCATCTCGGAGGACTCGACCGACGCGTGGTACAGATACTTGTTTGCGGGATCCATGGGATGGTCGATCTTGAAATCCTTTGTAGCGGCAAAAATCGCGCCCTGCACGTTGATGCTGCCTCGAAAATTACCGGCATAGCCCGTACCTGATTCCCCGAGAACACCGTCACCACCCGTGCTGCCCAAGCCTCCTACGAAATAGCCTCCCACCCCATCCAGGCTCGTCCCGCTCCCGGCGAACCCGATCACTGCCTGAGCGCCATAAGCCGATCCGCCACCTCCTTGGGCAAATATCCCGCTACCGCCGTAGTTGGCGTTGAGAGGATCGCCATTTCCTCCGGTGGCGCTAATGGCACCTCCTCCATCGAGTTTGGAACCGGACGCCCCACTGGCCGCGATCGCGTTCACCGCTACGACTGAGACTGATTGCGCGTGCACGTCCAACTGATTCGCCGGCGACGTTGTGGCGATGCCGATGTAGCCTGCATTCGTGACCGACAACCGAGGTGTGAAGTTAGTGTAGAAATCAATTCCGTTCTGATTGACCGTTCCCGTACGGGCGGAAGCGATTCCTTCTCCTGTATTGCCCGCACCAAAGCGAATCCCTCCCGGCGTCACGGCGCCGGGGTTTACACCCGTGTAGTCCTGGCGCAGATCGCCCACGTTCCCAAGGTTGGCTCCCGAGTAAACGCCGAAGGAACCGCTCGGACCGTAGCCCAACAAGCCATAACCAACCGTGCTCGATGTCTGCCCATAGACACCGATGGTGTTTCCGCTGGAACCGACGGCATTCCCAACAATCGCTATTCCATTTGGACTCGCGGTGGAACCGTAAATTCCGTAGTTTGATCCACTGGTCCCAGTCTGATTTACCGTGAGTCCGATTCCAGAACTGGATTCATTCACGAATAAAGGAGCTGTAAAAGAGTTCGCGGCCGCGAGCGACGGAATCTTCGTTGTGTCTACACTCAGTGTCATAGTGCCGCCAAGGGGGACAACTCCTCCTCCGGTGAGCCCCGTCCCAGCGGTTACCGTCAACGACGGATTCGCCAGCATCGCGTTCGTGACGCCTCCTGTCGCTATGCTCAGCGTGCCGCTGCTCGTAATCGGGCCGCCGGTGAGTCCGGTGCCGCTGGCAACGCTGGTCACTGTGCCGGATGCCGCCGACCCACATGCCCAGGCGGTTCCACTCCATCGCAGAATCTGATGGGCAGCACAGGTATTCGTCAGGCTGAGATTCAGCGTGCCAGTTGTCCCGCCGCCGACCAGACCGCTTCCGCTCGCGGTAGTCACCCCAGTGATCGTCCCGCTGCCGTTCCCCGTGAGCACAAGATCCAGTTCCGCCGGTTGGCTTTGCGCCGTATTCTCTTTGCTGTCGAAGCTGGCGCTCAGTGGACTATTCGCCACCAGAGCGATGCCATCGTTGGCCTGCGTGCCGTTCAACCACGCTTGCACGGCCGACGTGACATCAATAAGGAGATAGTTGTGCGCATTAGCGGTGGTCAGGGGAACACTGCTGGCGATCGTCGTGCCCAGCGCCGGCGACAAGCTGGCCGTGATCGTCTTCTCCGTCCAACTCCCATCCACAAAGTCGATGTTGAAACTCCCCGCGGTGGTCACCGCATTGACGTAGAGTTTCAGCGTCGCCTTCGCCACATTCGCCCCGCTGTATCCGGAAGGAACTGACGACAAATCAAACTGGATATACGTCGTCTGGATCGACGACGCCGAACTCACGGTGCCCAGCGTGACGGCAGTCCCGAAGTTCGTCGTAGGCGTGGCGGAATTGGTGTACGCATCCTGAAATGGAGTAAGTTGACCATGAGCCACACTCCACGACAGCAAGCTCAGCAACCCGATCAACACTCCCCGAATCTGCATCCTAGTCGTTTTCACAGTCGCCTCCAGAATTTGCACAAAGGGGTAGCACCGACATTTCGCCGTGTCTGAGCGGTGGGACACAGTTCCCCCCATGAGCCCCGTGTCCCCGCGCGTCCTGCGAGCAGCACACTTTACGACTGCTTCTCGGCAAGATCTCCAATCACCGGTAGCTTGAAGCGCTCATTGTTGTAGGCCCGGTACATGAGCCACAGCGCAAGACAAAAAAGCCCCAATGAGATCAGCATCGACAACAAGGCGATGACATGCCAAAGCGCCCACGGCAGAAATGACTCGAGGACTCCCATCGCCACGTACAACACAATCCAGCCAATCGTGAAGAAGATCGACTGGAATGCATGGAAGCGCACGAAACGATCACGCCGGTACGGCTCCAGGATGAGGAACAAGACTCCGGTCACGGCGCCACCCAGGTAACACAGCGCCCCAGCGACGTTTGGCGAGAGACTCGACGTCGCGACCGCTGCGCCCTCACGCTCGCCCATGCCTAGGACCGCCGGCTGTCCGCAGCTCGCGCAGAACGCCGACCCCGCCACCATCTCCACCCCACATTTCTCGCAGCGCATCGCTCGCCCCCTTCCAAAAACGGGCGCGATCGTAGGACGCTTACCAATAACACTCAAATGAGTTGTCAGTGAATTCGCCCTGAGGATGCAGGCTATTGATTATGCTGGACTTGCTGATCTGTATGAGGGGATCAGACACGGCTTCCCGCACGCTTCTGAGGTTGGTATAATCCGCCCCGAACACGTACGAGGGTTGCCAGGCATGGCCTCGCGGCAGCTTTCCAGCAAGGTTTTCAGGTTCGGTCTTTTCGAACTCGATCTCGAAACTCAGCAGCTTCGCAAGGCGGGGGTCCCTCTTCGCGTCCAGCCTCAACCCTTCAAAGTTCTCGCTGTCCTGATGTCACATCCGGGTCGCATCGTCACTCGCGAGGAACTTCGCCGCGAACTCTGGGGCGCCGAGACCTTCGTCGACTTTGAGCAGGGATTGAACTATTGCGTCCGCCAGATCCGGGCAGTCCTCGACGATGACGCCCAAAACCCTCATTACGTCGAAACGATTCCCCGCCGCGGGTATCGCTTTATCGCCACGATCGAAGATTCCGATCCTCTGATAAGGAGAAAGACAGAGGGTTGGTCCCCTCACGATCGAACTACCTCGTCGAAAAAATGGATCGCGGTCGCCTTGGCCGTCCTCGCGCTCATTTCGGTCGCCGTACTTCTGAAGGTCCGTTTCTACCATCGTCCCGTTCTAACCACGAGAGACTACCTTCTGATTACGGAGTTCTCGAACCAGACAGGAGACCCGGTTTTCGACGCCATGCTCCGGAAGGCTGTATCCATCGATCTTGGCCAGTCTCCTTATCTAAACATCGTCCCCGACGACAAGATCCGCCAAACACTCAGCTTCATGGGAAAGCCCGCCGAAACACGGGTCACTCCAGAGATCGGCCGTGAAATCTGCCGGCGGAATGGCTTCAGGGCGATGCTCACTGGTTCGCTCGCCTCGATCGGGAATCGTTACCAACTCGCCCTCGAGGTCCTCAGCGTGTCTTCCGGCGAAGTTCTCGCCGAGGAACGAGTGCAGGCCTCGGGCAAAGACGAAATTCTCAACGCGCTGGACAGGTCGAACGAACAACTTCGCGAAAAACTCGGCGAGTCTCTCTCTTCCATCCGCCAGTTCGACAAGCCGCTGGCCGAAGCCACAACCTCATCTTTGAAAGCGTTGCAGTTGTACACCCTAGGTTCAGAAAAGCGATCCGAAGGAGAACTGGCCTCGATTCCCTTCTTCGAGCAAGCCATCCAGATCGATCCCGACTTCGCTCTCGCTCACGCGAACCTTGGCACGGTTTACCTCAACATAGAGCAACTGCCCTTGGCGGAAGAGCACGAGAAGCGCGCCATGGCCCTAAGCGACCGCGTCAGCGAGCGGGAGAGGTTTTACATCACCGCACACTACTACCTCTTAATTGGGAAAAGGGAAAAGGTAGTTGAGACGTACGAAGCATACGCCCGCCTCTATCCCCAGGATGTGATGCCGCAGGTCAACCTGGCCAACGAATACAACATACTCGGTAAGTACGACAAAGGCCTGGAGCACGCACTGATCGGATTGCAACTTGCGCCAGATTCAGTGGGAGCTCTTCAGATTGCCGGCGCCGCCTATGCGGCTCTTGGCCGCCTAGAGGACGCCAAAGCGGGCCTGCATCGGGCACTCAAACTCGCTCCTGACGGCTCAGAACTTCATCTCCGACTCTCGAATGTAGCCATCGCCCAAGGTGACGTCGCATCTCGGCAGCGCGAAGACGCGGCTCTCAGAGCCACCCCGGGAGGGACTCTGGATCTTCTCTACCGCGACGCCAGTCTGGCCGCATGCCGCGGGCGACTCCGAGAATCCGAAGATCTCTATGCACAAGCTAGTCAATTGGCATTGAAGCTGGGCCTCAAAGACAATGCCTCGTTCGCTATGAGTTTGCGGGCGGTCTACGAAGCCTATCTGGGTCAGCCATTGCGAGCGAAGCAGAGCGCGAATGCGGCTCTCAAGCTCTCGCAGATGTCCGACACCATTGAACCCGTCGGCGTCGCCCTAGCCGTGGCTGGAGAGAACAGCCGAGCCGAAACTTTGATTGACGAGTTGGCCAAACGCCGGCCGGATGACACGACCATCCAATTCATCTACGCACCAATGATCCATGCCATCGGCATGGGTCGGCGCGGCGATCCTGAAGCGGCTATGAGAATCCTCTCTCCCGGCATTGCGTATGATCGCGGAAATCTGGATTCGATGCTTGCCCGCGCAAATGCTTACCTGGCAGCCAAGCACAGCCGAGAAGCTATCGACGAATTTCAGCGTCTAGTGCAGTTGCGCGCAGGATTTCCCGCCGATCCGGCTTGCGCCATGGCTCAACTGGGGTTAGCACGCGCATACGCCTTGTCGGGAAATCAGAGCGTGGCCCGCTCTTCGTATCAGGAGTTCTTATCTTTGTGGAAGGATGCTGAACCCGAGGAACCTATCTTGCAGCAAGCCAGAATCGAACTGGGAAACCTTCATTGATCCAGCGTCGAACCGGGAAGCAAGGAAGCTTCCGGCTCTTTTTGTCTCAGCCCTGCTAGTTGAAGAGTATATTCAAGTTGCAAAATCGTTCTTGCGCCCTTAACTAGTCGAACCATAAACCAATCCGGCTCCCATGAAATCGACAAAAGCATTCATATGGTTCCTGCTTTTTCTTACCGTTTTTGCTCATCCCTCTTGGCCGCAATCCAATTCCGCCACTGGCTCAACGGGCGCGCCCTCTGTTCGTAAGATCGACCCGCCTGACTGGTGGACCAACCTGACTCCCGAACTGACGCTTCTTCTCACCGGCGACAATCTTGCGGTCGCCCGGGTTCAAACGTCCACGCATGGCGTGACGGTTCTTGACTCGAAAACGTCGGCCAACGGCGATTATCTGTTTGTTCACCTACAGCTCAGTCCGGCTGTCTCTGCGGGGAACCTGCTGCTTCGGATTACTACCGGCGCAGGCACAACCACCGTCCGGTTTCCGCTGCTCGCTCGACAGGATCCTCACGGCCACTTCGAAGGGTTCTCCCGCGACGATGTCATCTATCTGATCATGCCCGATCGCTTTGCCGACGGCGATCCCTCCAACGATCGACCCGCCAATTCCACCGGTACGTACGATCGCAATAATCCGATGGCGTATCACGGAGGAGATCTGCGCGGCATTCGTGAGCATCTTTCTTATTTGCACGACCTCGGCGTGACTACGCTCTGGCTCACTCCAGTTTGGAAGAACACCGAATCGGACTATCACGGATACCACGTGGTCGATTTCTATGCGCTCGACGATCACATGGGGTCCATGCGCGAATATCGGGACCTCGTCTCTGATGCGCACAAGCTCGGGATGAAGGTGCTGATCGACTTCGTTGGCAATCACACGGGCCCTCGTCATCCGTGGGCCAGCGATCCTCCGAATGCAACCTGGTTTCACGGGACAGCCGGGCATCATCTCGACCCCGCTTATTCATTTGCAGGCATCGTCGATCCGCACGCCTCGCCTCGCGAATCCCGCCACACGCTCGAAGGATGGTTCGTCAACAAACTTCCCGACCTTAATCCCGACGATTCCCTGATGGGTCTCTATCTGGCCCAAAACGCGATCTGGTGGACCGAGATCGCGCAACTCGATGGCTTCCGCATCGACACCTTTCCCTACTCCTCGCGCCAGTTCTGGAGCCAGTGGCATGAGCGCGTGCGACAGGTCTATCCCAAGATCAACAGCATCGGCGAAGTCGCCGACAGCGATCCTACGATCACATCTTTCTTCGAAGGCGGACGGAAGGAGTTCGACGGTATCGATACCGGTCTTTCCACGGTTTTCGATTTTCCGATGGAAAGTGCGTTGCGCGACGTTATCATCAGCGGCGCTCCCATGCAGAAGATTGTCGACGTCTTACAACGTGACGATCTGTACCCTCACCCTGAAACTCTGGTCACGTTCTTCGGCAATCACGACCACCCGCGCTTCGTCAGCGAAAAAGGGAGCGACGTCGCGAAACTGAAGGCCGCGTTCTCTCTGCTGCTGACCATGCGCGGCATTCCGCAAATTTATTCCGGCGATGAGATCGCTATGCCCGGCGGCCCTGATCCCGACAATCGGCGCGACTTCCCCGGCGGCTTCCCGGGAGACGCCCACAACGCCTTTACCGCCGCCGGACGCACGCCTGAACAGCAAGACGTCTTCGCTCACGTGCAGGCCCTGCTGGCCCTACGCCGTGCCCATCCTGCCCTTCGCACTGGCAAGCAGTGGCACATCGGCTGGGACGACACCTACTACGCCTTCGTCCGCGAGCTTCCCGAAGACAAACTGCTCGTCGTTTACAACAATGCAACATCGACGCGCGACCTGAACATCCCTGTCGACGACACTCCGCTTCAGTCCGCGCACGAACTCACGCCCCTGTTCGGTAATGCCCAGGCCACGATCGAGAATCATGAAGTGCGATTGGCGCTGCCCTCTCGCGCTATCGCTATCTTCCAGGTAAACAACTAGCGACTCCACCGCCCCGACGCACCGCTCCCGGCGCAGGCACCTGCCGCGGCCTTCAACGCTACGGAGCACGCATCACCGTTGAGCGGGCCTTAAATTCGACGCGAGATTTATATCCCACAAGAGCGCAAGTGTCTGTGGCGGAGGGTCACAAAACACGACACTTTGCGTTAAAGAGGCGAGAGCGCCTCACTTCCCGTACACCAGCACGTGAAATGTTCCCGGAACTGCTGTTCGCCCGGGATGCGGATGTTCCGGCGTAGCCGCTGCGGGTGGCCCAAAGTCTGCCGTGTCCACGAACACATTATGGGTCTTCGTGTCGAGCCCCAATGTCTTTGCTCCGTACTCAGTCTTGATCGATTCCACCTCACTGAACTTATCCGAAGAATCTTCGTGGAAGATGTGAATCATCCCTTCCCGAGTCGACACGAAGATCAATCCCGTTTCCGGATCATAAGCGGCAGCGTCGACGCCAGCCGAAATCGGGAACGATTGAATAACCTTCCCCGAATCGGCGTCCAGCACCACAAGCATCTGGGGGTTCCGGCCAGCACTGAATAGCCGGCGGTGTTCGAGATCGATGGCCAGCGCTGTGGGGGTGCCCGCAGGTGCCAGTGGCCAGCGCGATTTGATCTTGAGTGATTGCGAGTCGATGGCAACGACCTCATTCTTATCTTCTATATTGACGAACACAGTACCCTTGCCGTCGGCAACCGCAAATTCCGGACCACCGCCCAGGTCGATCGTGTTCAATACAGCTCCGCTCTTGGCATCGATGACGGTCGAACTGTGCGGATCTCCGTTCATCGCGAAGACGCGCTTCGAAGCCGGGTCATAGACAATGCTGTCGGCATCCTCGTCCGCTTTCGCATCGCCCGTCACTTTGAGCGTTTTCAGGTCGAAAATGATGACCTTGCCCTGGCCACCGTCGGTAATGAAACCGCGCCCGAGATCGCTTGCCACCGCGACGCCGTGATCCTGCTTCAATCCAGTAATGCTGCCGACGACTGAGCCACTGTCCGCATCGAGAACCTTGATCTCGGTTCCGTGCGACAAATAGACGCGCCGTGCGGAAGAATCGACAGTGATGTAGTCGAAATACTCTCGTGTGCTGCCCTCTGCGGCTCCGAATGAATACTTCTTAATCTGGTGATACCCCGAAGTTGCAGCAATCGCCAAAGTAGCAATGCCGATTAGGATCAGGCCACGAAGGGCGCGAATGTGTTTGCGGCTTGAAAGGGTCATTGTGAACTCCGCGGAGAATCGTAAAACTTCAAGATGAATAAAACCTGAAAGAGCACTAGGTAGCCCGCAACGGGACGCTGTGTGACGTTTCAAGGTCGCAACGAGCTTTGAGGACAGGTTTTCCAAAACCAAAAGCCACGAGCAATCCGGCCGAGAAAAGCCAAAAACACTGTTGTGATTCACAACAGGCTGTAGCGCGCTTCAACATTGGCCTTTCGACAGTCAGTTCAATGTACTTTCGCAATCTACCGAAACAACGACTGCGACCACACACTGGAGACAACTCACGCATGCAGCTTTGCATTGCGATGCGCCCCCAAAGTCAATGAAAGTTTCCAGAAAGATATCTTCACAGGTTCTGACGAAAGCACTTTTCGCCATATTTGCAATTGCCGGCCTTGCCGTGCTAACCAGTTGCCAAGGCGTGAGCGCCGGTTCTTCAACGCCGCCGCCGGTGGGTCAATTGTCCATGGGCGCTTCCGCGCTGGATTTCGGCAACGTGATGGCCGGGACTACTAAAACTCTGAGCGTGACTGCCACCAACTCTGGATCGAAGTCTCTGACTATCAGCAGCGCCTCGGTTTCCACAAAATATTTCTCGCTGTCCTCGCCAACGTTGCCGGTCATCATCGCTGCCGGACAGAGCGCGAATCTGAGTATCGCCTTTGCTCCGAACGCGGCTGGATCGTTCAGCGCAACGGTCGGGCTCACAAGCGACGCGTCGGATAGCATGGTCAACCTTTCGCTCAGCGGAACTGGCCTGGCGGACGGTCAATTGACGTTGAATCCCACGAGCGAAGCCTTTGGATCGGTCACGGTCGGCTCCAAGAAAACGCAAACGGTAACGCTGACCAACACCGGGGGAACTGCAGTTGATATTTCGCAGGCCTCGATCAGCGGAACGGGATTCCAACTGACTGGACTTACGACGCCTCTCACCTTGAACGCTTCCCAGAGCACAACCTTTACTGTTGCGTTCGCGCCCCAGACGGCGGGCAACTTCACGGGTTCGCTTACAATAACTTCCAACGGCAGCAATCCAACCCTCGTGATGCAGTTGTCAGGAACTGGCTTGGCCGCCGGTCAGTTGACATTGAATCCCACTAGCGAGGCATTTGGGTCTGTGACTGTCGGCTCCACGAAAACGCAAACGGTAACGCTGACCAACACCGGAGGAACGGCAGTCGCTGTCTCGCAGGCCTCGATCAGCGGAACGGGATTCCAACTCAGCGGACTGGCCACGCCTCTCACCTTGAACGCTTCCCAGAGCACAACCTTTACTGTTGCGTTCGCGCCTCAGACCGCAGGCAACTTCACAGGGTCGGTCACGATTAGTTCCAACGGCAGCAATCCAGCGCTCGTGATGCAGTTGTCAGGAACTGGTACTGCCGCGGCCGCACAACTGACCGTGTCACCGGCCACCTTGGCTCTGGGCAGTGTCGTAGTCGGAACCAGCGGAACTGCATCCGGCAGCCTGACTGCGAGCGGAGGCAGTGTGACGGTCACCGCCGCAACCACCAACAACTCAGTGTTCAGTATCGGCGGATTCTCCCTTCCGTTGACCATCAATTCCGGACAGAGCGTTCCCTTCACCATCACCTTTAGCCCCACAACAACAGGCAGTGTCGGCGCGAGTCTCACGGTTGCGAGCAATGCTCAGCCCTCGACGGCAACTGAGACCCTCACCGGCACCGGAACACCAGCACCCGTTCACACCGTCAATCTTTCCTGGAACGCGAGCACGTCGTCGAACATCTCCGGGTACAACGTTTATCGTGCGGTGTACAACAGTTCGTGCGGCAGCTACGGGAAGATCAATGCCGTGTTGAACACAAGCACGTTGTTCACCGACAATTCTGTCGTCGATGGAAGCTCGTACTGCTACGCGACAACCGCCGTGAATACCAGCAATCAGGAAAGCGCGTATTCGAATATCGTCGCGAATGTGCAGATCCCGGCGCCATAGCCGTTGGTGGCATAGCTCCACAACCGACCAAGCCACTGCAACGCTCAGGAAAACATCGATGCCATGGGTACAGAGCTATATTCCCGGCCGATGACGACGATGCCAGAGTCGGTCACGTGCCAGCCTCGGGCGCGGTCGGCTTCGAGATCGTAGCCCACCTGAGAGTCTGCAGGGATGCGGACATTCTTGTCCAGAATGGCGCGCCTCACCTTGGCGTGGCGTCCGATGTCGCAGTTGTCCATGATGACGCAGCCTTCGACCAGCGCTCCGGTATTGACGCGTACGCCTCGTCCCAAAACCGATTTGCGTGCTACGCCTCCGGAAAGGATGCAGCCCCCGGATACGATGCTGTCGATGGCTTCGCCACGGCGATTTACTTCGTCGAAGACAAACTTTGCCGGCGGATCCGGGTAGCTCGTACTGCGGACCGGCCACTCGCGGTTGTAAAGATTGAGCTCAGGTTTGACGTGGTTCAGGTCCATGTTGGCTTCGTAATAGGCATCGATGGTGCCAACGTCGCGCCAGTACGGGATGGCGTCATCCGCATCGCCGGGTATGCGATTCGTCTCGAAGTTGTAGGCATAGATGGGGGCATTGCCGGCGAGTTTGGGCAGGATGTCCATGCCGAAATCGTGATGACTGGCCGAGTCCTTCGCGTCTTCTGTGATCAGTTTCAAAAGCGCGGGTGTCGAGAAGATGTAGTTGCCCATAGAAGCGTAGACGCGGCTCGGATCGCCGGGCATGGCAGGTGCGTCGGCCTTTTTTTCATGAAAGCCCATGATGCGCCCATCTTCGTGGGCCTCAATGACTCCGAATTCGCGCGAATACTCCTTGGCAGCTGGGATCGCGGCAACGCTCACCTCCGCCTGATTCGCCATATGGAAGTCGATCATGCTGGCGACATTCATGCGATAAATGTGGTCGCCTCCAAAGATCGCCACTAGGTCCGGGTCGGACTGCTCGATGAGGTTGATGTTCTGAAAAATGGCGTCCGCCGTTCCCTGGTACCACGATTCCGTACCCGAACGCATCTGTGCTGGAACGTTCGTAATGAAGTGGCTCTTCAGCAGCCCGCTGAACTGCCAGCCTTCGCTCAGATGCTGGAGCAGCGACTGGCTCCGGAACTGTGTGAGCACGTAGATCGAGTAGATTCCGGAGTTGACGAAATTGCTCAGGACGAAATCAATGATCCGGTATTTGCCTCCGAACGGAACAGCCGGCTTGGCGCGTTCCCGAGTAAGAGGATAGAGACGGGTTCCTTTGCCGCCGGCCAGCACTATGCCCAGCACTCGCAGGCTTGAAGGCGCTTTGACAGCAGGGGGGGATTCTCGTTCGCGCGTCGGATTCTCAGCCAATCGGCCTCCCCAACAATTGTTCCGGCAAGATGTTATCAAACTGTGGCGGACTTGGCGCGTCCCGAGCGGGATCCAGTTCCAGGTTGTGGTTCGAGCGATTTCCTGCAGGCATTCCGCGTTAACTCAGTCTGACGTGGCGCGGGCTCAATGAATTGAAATCAGGTGCTGCACCCTTCCTACGGGACTCCAGGAACTTGGCCAAGAAACCCGCCTAACGATTTCGGATTCTCCTCCCCGCGGCCAGTGTGCCGCCAATTGCAACCATGATACGTTTGTTGCGATTGTGTAGTTCATCCCGATATTCGCATCCCATCCAGGTGTTCCATGGCGACGGGTCTCTAGACGCACATTTTGCCGGACTCGGCCTCTTGCATCATGAGAAAGACCGCACAGGAATGCAGCACAACCGCCTGAAAATACGCGAACGAGACATCTGTCCAAACGATCCAAGTCTTGCCGCCCGCGGAGACGTCATTTTGAAATGGAAACAAATGTTGCATTATGCTTGACACTGTGCATCATTTGTTTGTATATAGGCCTGTCCAGACTTTCACAGGGTACTTCTGCTTCAAGCACGTCCGCGACTTTCGACCCGTAATTGCCAGGTGATTCACAAGAAGGGGGAGCTCATGGAACGACTTTCAAGATTCTCCGTTTTCTTCGTATTGGTGTGTGCGTGTGCAACCGCGGCTTGGGGACAGGCTACAACGTCCCTTCGCGGTATCGTGACCGACCCTTCCGGCTCATCGATTCGGGAGGCTCAGGTAACTGTGGTGAACTCCGATACTGGCTACACCCGCACCACGGCGACTGAGGCGGATGGTACCTATGCTTTTGCTGAGTTGCTCCCCGGCATCTACAGGCTAGCCGTCGAAGCAAAAGGCTTTAATAAATATGAGCAGATCGGCGTGAATTTGCGCGTCGACTTGCCTGCGACGATCAATGTCCGAATGAAGGTGGGAGCGATTTCTGAAACTGTGTCGGTGACCGCCGAGGCTCCAACACTCAATACCACCGATGCCAGCGTCGGCCAGACCATGGAGAGGAACGCCATCGAGAACCTCCCGCTCCCCGCCGAAAACACGGTGCTCTTACTCAGCTTGCAGCCCGGTGTGGCCTTCAACGGCGAGAACATCCTGCAGGACGATTACGACACACGCGCCGGGATGGTGAACGGCGAGCGCAGCGATCAGAACAATATTTCGTTGGATGGCGTCAGCAACAATAACGAGTTCGAGGGCTACGCCTTCAATGGCGTATTGCCCACCACTCCGTTCTCGGTCGACGAGTTTCGCGTCACAACTTCGAATTACGGTGCCAGCGAAGGCCGTTCTTCCGGCGCCCAGATCGCGCTGGTCACCAAGGGTGGCACTAACAAATTCCATGGTTCGCTCTATGAATTCAACCGCAACGGACTTGGAGAAGCGAATGACTTCTTCCTAAAGGGTAGTCAGATCGCGGGGGGTGAGCGCAACCGGCCGACGCAACTGGTTTGGAATAACTACGGCGGGACAATCGGCGGGCCCATCTGGAAGAACCGCCTGTTCTTCTTTTTCAACTACGAAGGCCACCGGAGGAACGTCGGGCAGAGTATTGAGCGAACCGTTCCTAGCCCAACCTTGCAGGATGGCGTCATTCTTTACGCTTGTGCGCCGCTCACGGACTCTAACGGAAACGTAATTAAGACCTCCGTGCAGCAGTGCCCCGGAATGATGGTACAGGGAGCCCATAGTCCCCACACTGTATCTCCAGTGGGAGCTGTCGGCTACTACGGCTTGGGACCAGCGGATCTCGCCACCATGGATCCATTGGGCGTTGGCGTGAGTCAGGGTGCGCTCGCCTACTTCCAAACGTACCCCGTGGCGAATGATCCGAACTACGGCGATGCCCCAAATTTCGCCGGCTTCCGCTTTGCCGCTCCGACCACCGTCCGCCAGAACTGGTTCATCGCCCGTCTTGACTGGAAGATTACGCAAAACGGAAGTCACGCACTCTTCTTCCGCGCCACGGGTGTGGATGACAAATCGGGCAATGCCCCGTTCCAGCCGGGCCGGCCATCCATGACAAAAAGTCTCAGCCTGGCGAAAGGCTTCGTGCTCGGTTACACCAGCCTTTGGGGATCACACCTGGTGAACAACGTGCGTTATGGACTGACACGGGACAGCTACGGAGTCAGCGGTAATTCCAATCAGCCGTGGGTCTTTATGCGCGACTTGGATCAAGATATTGCCTATCCATACGGCCATACGGCACCGGTGCACAACATTGCCGACAATGTCGATTGGACGAAAGGATCACACAGCTTTCAGTTTGGTTTCAATTTTCTGCTTTCGCGCCTGAACAACTACGATTACGGCGCCAATTACAGCGATGCCCTTACGAATGCGGACTGGATCCTGGAAGGCGGTTTTGCCGGCAAGAACGACGGATTCAACCCCGCACTCAACAACAAACCAGCCGTTGACGGGGGCTTCTACCACGCCTATGACTTCCCTCTGGCTGCCTTGATTGGCCTAGAGAGCGAGGTCGATGGCGTTTTCAACTACAAGATCGGGGCGGGTGGCGGGAATCTGATCGCCCCATTTCAACCGATCCTGCGCCATTGGTCGGTCAACAATTACAACCTATTTTTCCAAGACACCTGGAAGGCACGGCGTAACCTCTCAATCACATATGGCTTGAACTACCAGCTGATGACTCCCATGACGGAGACGTCCGGACAGGAAGTCACGCCCACCGTCAATATGGGTCAGTGGTTCAATCAGCGCCAAGCCGCCATGTACAAAGGCATTCCCGACAATCAAGTGCTGGGCGGAGCGCTCATCGGCTTTGGCCCTGCAGGTTCTGCATACGGCAAGCCAGGCTTGTATGGCACTCAGACTAAAAACTTTGCTCCTCGCCTCGGCATTGCCTGGTCTCCGCATAAGGAATCCGGGTGGCTCAGCAAGATCCTCGGCGAAGATAAGACGTCCATTCGGGCCGGTGCTGGCATGTACTACCAGAACTTCGGTCCGGAGTTAGCTCAGTTCTACAGCGCGTCGGGCGAATATGGCGTTTCAACGGGTGCGACGAATCCTTCCGCTAACTTGCCGCTGGCCCAAGCACCCCGCATCGGCAGCAGCTTATCGGACATGAACGTGATTCCGCTCTCGTTGTTGTCCACTTGCCCAGCTTGCAACCCAAGCCTCATCCCTCCTTCCACGATCAGCTTTCCCCAAGTCCCTCCCCAGTCATTTGCCATTACGCGCGGCATTGATCAATCGCTGAAGACGCCTTATTCCTACGCCCTGGACCTTTCCATTCAGCGGCAATTGCCGGGCAAGATGACTCTCGACGTCGCATATGTGGGTCATTTTGCTCATCGGTTGCTGGTTCTGGACGATGTAGCTGAACCCATGAATTTGGTCGATCCGAAAAGCGGGATCAGCTACTTCGACGCCGCCACACGGCAATCGCAGATTTGGCGCCAGCTTTTGAACCAGGTCGGCGGAATTGCAAACTGGAAACTCGCAGAGCCGCTGTTTAACGACTCGATGGTTGGCCCCACTGCCGCTTATTGGCAGAACATGCTCGCGGGGCAATCCTCGTACTCGCAGGCGTGCTTTACCGGAAATTCAACGACACAGTTGGGAGCTGTTTTTGATACTTTCGGTCCTGGTTGCGGCGGCCTCTACAACGAGACTAGCGCTAACTTCTTGATCGACTTGTATGGACAGCCAAGCTTCCTCAAGACCGGCCCTTTCAGCTTCTATAACAGCCAGTATTCTTCCCTCTGGGATTGGCGTTCGATTGCCTGGTCGAATTACAACGCACTGCAAGTCAGCTTAAACAAGCAGATGTCCCATGGCGCCATGTTCGGTTTCAACTACACCTACTCCAAAGCGCTCGACATCGAATCGATGGCGGAGCGCGGTGTCCACTACCTCACAGACAGCGTGATCAATGCATGGAATCCCGGTCAGATGTACGGCCCAAGCGACGCCGACCTGCGGCACCAGATCAATGGCTACTGGATCGTCGAGTTGCCATTTGGTCGTGGGAAGGCCTTCGCCCCCAAGGCACACGGCGCTCTCGATGCCGTAATCAGTGGCTGGCAACTCGGCGGCACGACTCGCTGGAGCTCGGGCTTCCCGGTCAGCGTCTTCCAGGGATACGTCTGGCCCACCAACTGGGATGAAATGGGATGGTCGGATGTGACGGGTGCTCCTGTCAAAACCGGAACTACGATCACTAACGGCGTTCCGAACATCTTCAAGAATCCCACCCAGGCAAGGGCCGGGTTCGACTATGCGTATCCAGGACAGAGCGGATCGCGCAATACGGTTCGGGGTGATGGCTATCTTGCGACCGACATGAATCTGGGCAAGCGGTTCAAGATCACCGAGAGTCAGTCCTTTGAATTACGCTGGAGCGTATTCAACGTCTTCAACAACACCAAATTCGATGCCTTCTCCATGCAGGATGAATGGGACGTGAGTTCTACATTCGGCAATTACACATCCACGCTCACGAGTCCGCGCAGAATGGAGTTCGCAGGAATCTATCGCTTCTGAGTGGGAACTGAATGCGTTTGGTTAGGCCCGGGGAGAAGTCCGGGCCTGAGAGCGCACGCAGACTCTGATCGTAATCTGAAATGACCTCGCAATTGATGTCACGGGAAGTCGGCGTCAGACGATTCGTAAGCGCCCTCTTGATTTTTCTGCTGGCAGTTTCATCGGCGATCGGCCGAGACCGCCAGGCCGTGGTCGATGACCAGCGCGCAGTCATCGTCCCCGTAGCCAACATGTATTCCTCCCCCACGCAAGACGCCGACGTTGTTTCTCAGGCAATCCTGGGAAGCAACGTCGGGGTGCTTGAATTGCAGAAAGACTGGGCTAAAGTGCGAACGTCAGATCAGTACACCGGTTGGATGCCACTGTCAGACTCGATCCAGCAGAATGGTGGCAGCTATGCGACGAAAAGGCGCATCGTGCAGGTTGCCAGTCTTTTCGCCAACCTCTATCGCGAAACGGATGTCACCCAGCATCAGCCAGTCATCACAGCTCCGTTCGAGACACTGCTTGAAGTAATTAAAGAAGGAGTAGGTGATGACGCAGGCTGGCTTCAGGTTGCGCTGCCCGACGGGCGTGCGGCGTGGATTCAGGGCAGCGATGTCAACCCTGACCCCAAGCCTCTGACGATCGAGGAATCGATTGCATTGGCCAAGCGATTTCTCGGGCTTCCTTATTTGTGGGGCGGACGATCGAGTTACGGATACGACTGCTCCGGCTTCACTCAAATGCTAGTGCGCAGTCGCGGCATCAACATGCCGCGAGACGCTGACCTGCAAGCAGCATGGAATGGAATGCAGTCCATTGAACGCAAGGATCTGCGTGCCGGCGATTTGCTCTTCTTCGGATCGGGCCCCGATAACATCACGCACACAGCCATGTACATTGGGAATGGCGAGATCATTCACGCCACAACTCATGGACACCCAGTCATACAGATCAGCCGACTGGACGACCAGCCTTGGACGCGCATTCTGGTCGCATGCCGGAGAGTGAAATGAATCGCAGAGACTGGCTAAAGACCACGGGAGCGTTGAGCGCGGGCAGTGTGCTGGCCAATCTCGAAAAACTTCCCGCAATGGCGACTGAGTCCTCGGGATGTGTTTGGGAGACAAGCATCACGCGGCTCAAGCTACGTCACACCTGGACCACGACCATGTCGTCTAGTGAATACAGAGACACGATCCAGGTGCGTCTTACCAGTGATGGAGTCACCGGGAACGGGGAGGGAGCACCGATTGTCCGGTATCACGAAAATGCAGAAGACGGTAAAAAAGCGATTGAGGCAATCGTTCCTTCTCTGCAGACGGCCAATCCGTGGCACTTCGAAAAGCTGATGGCGGACGTTGCGCAGCGAATGCCGAAACAGTTTGCTGCCTGCGCAGCTCTTGATATTGCACTGATCGACTGGGCCGGAAAGAAATTGAATGCACCGCTTTACCGAATTCTCGGTCTCGATCCAGCCGATACGCCGGTTACGACGTTTTCCATCGGCATCGACTCGCCGGAAACCACACGCCAGAAAGTCGAGGAAGCAGCGCCGTTTCCTGTTCTCAAGATCAAGGTAGGCTTGAATACGGATGAAGCAAGCATCGCCGCAGTGCGCAGCGTGACCAAGAAACCGCTGCGGGTGGACGCCAACGAAGGCTGGAGAGACAAGGAAGAAGCTGTGCGCAAGATCAACTGGCTGGAATCACAAGGCGTGGAGTTCGTCGAGCAACCAATGCCGGCAGAGATGATCGAGGAAACGCGCTGGGTGCGCAGCCATGTGCATCTTCCTATCATCGCCGACGAAGCCGCTCTCAACGCGCACGCAATTCCAAAGCTCGCCGAAGCCTACGACGGGGTGAATGTCAAACTCGACAAGTGCGGTGGAATCCAGCAAGCTCTTCGCATGATCTACATGGCGAAATCGCTGGGGATGAAAACCATGCTCGGATGTATGATCTCCAGCTCAGTCACCGTCACGGCGGCGGCGCATCTGTCTCCTCTGGTCGACTACGCAGATCTGGACGGAAATCTCCTGGTCGCCAACGATCCTTATCGTGGGGTTACGGTGCACGATGGAAAGCTGGTCCTCCCCAACGGACCCGGCATCGGCGTGGTGCAAGCCCGGTAGGACTACTCGTAGCGCAATGCTTCAATTGGATCGAGACGGGATGCGCGCACGGCTGGGATCATGCCGCTGACCAGTCCCACCAGCGCCAGGATGGTTGTAGAGACCAAGAGCGAGCTGGGCGAAATGATGAGTCGAATGTCGCCAGCTTCTCCGTGCTGGGCCAACGCGCTATAGAAGGTTAGATTCCCAACAGAATACGAAACAACGTAGGCAAGGACGATACCGAGCAGCCCACCCAAGAAGGTAATTGCCATGGCCTCGGTCAGGAACTGGACGAGAATGTCGAAGCGGCGCGCACCCATAGCCTTCTCCACCCCGATCTCGCGCGTGCGCTGAGCCACGCTCACCAGCATGATGTTCATCAGCCCCACGCCTCCAATGCCCAGAGTCAGAGCGCCGATAAAGGCAAGCAGAACCTGCAGGGCCATCGTAATGATGTGGAATTGCGAGAGCTGCTCCATCAGGCTGAAGATCATCAGGGCGCGCTCGTCGTCGGGACGGAAGTTGTGTTGCACCGCCAGCGTGTTGCGAATCGATCTCTTGACTTCTCCGTAGTTGTAGCCGAAAAAATCGAGCCAGATCATGTCGATGTAGCGCGTATCGCGGAAGTCGCTCAAGGTTGAGAACGGAATATAAACGACACGGTTGATGCTGTTCTCAGTTCCCTGTTGCGGTCGAGGTTTCAATACACCAACCACTTCATACGGAATGCCGTTGATACGGATCCTTTCGCCCAGGGCGAAGCGGCCGGAGAACAGTTTCTCCTTGGATTCCGAACCCAGCACACAGACCCTCGCCCTCAGCTGAATGTCCTCGGCAGTGTAGAAATGCCCATCTGCGACCTGCAGGTTCTGGATTTCCTGCAGCGCGGGATTGCCGCCACTGACCCTCCATGTGTAAGAACGCCCCTCGTAGCTGATCGGACCTTCGTAAAACGATTCGGGCGTAATCCGGGTGACTTGCGATACGTTGGTGACGACGCGGTCAATGTCGTCATTGGTCAAACGGATGTTGACACCGGCTTTGTTTCCCCCGGCCTGCATCGACGTGCGCCCGCCGGCGATGCCGATGGCCTGCGTGCTGGCGAAGGACTTGAATATGTTAACGATGGCGGTGGAGAAGCCCGTGCCATAAGCCAGCAACAGGACTACGGTGGCGATTCCCCAAGCCATGCCCAGCATGGTAAGTGCGCTGCGTCTCCGGTTCTGCTTGAGCGCCGCATACGCCTGCGAGAACACATCTTTGCCTCGAACCATCGTTACTCCTGACGAAGTGCTTCCACCGGCGTTAGTAAAGCCGCCCGTCCCGCGGGATAGAGTCCAGAAACAATGCCGGCGATGGCGAGGCTTCCGATCGCCAGTGCGACAGACGCCGGGTAAATATGAGGCAGTTCGAATCCATCGATCGGTGGCACGAGTCCGAAAAGGCGAGTGACCCCGTAGGCCGCGCTCGCGCCGATCACACCGCTGATTGCGGTCAGCATCAGCCCTTCCAAAAAGAACTGGAGGAGAATATTCCGTCGCGTGGCGCCCAGCGCTTTGCGCAAGCCGATCTCGCGCGTGCGCTCAGTGACCGAGACGAGCATGATGTTCACCACTCCCATGGCGCCGAGAGCCAGAGTTACCAAACCGACAGCTCCCAGGAATGCATCCATGGCGTCAGAGATTTTGCCGACCATCTCTGCGCTTTGGATGGAGTCCCAGTCGTCAAAGGCGTCAGGCGTCTCGGGATCGAAATTGTGGTTTCGGGCAATAATGGCGCGGACCGATTTCTTGGCCTGCTCGTGCTGCTCCCTCGTGACCGGCTGGTACACCACGTATTTAATCGCCTTCGCGTTGCCTTCTCCCTTCATCGGGAAATAGGTGGCCATCGTAGAGTAGGGCATGATCAGCCGCAGGTTCAGGTCAGCGTTGTTGCCGTGGCCAATGCGCTTGATGGTGCCAATCACTTGAAAGGGCACGCCATTGATCAAAAGCCTGCTGCCGACCACCGGCCTGCCCGGAAACAAGATCCGCGCGAATTCGCTGCCGATGACGCATACGTTGTTCCGCTGGCTTTCGTCGCTCCAGTTGATCCATCGTCCCTGGTCCACCGGCTGGTAACGGATGTCATAGAACTGTGGCTCAGAGCCATCCACATAGCCGTTGCTGCTTCCGTACTCACTCACCAGGCGAAGGTCGCCACGGTAGATGATCGGCGCAGCATTGCGCACGTAGGGCGAATTGCGAATGTCGACATAGTCCTGATAGTTCAGGTAATACTGGCGGGACGAAAGCTGGCTGCCGCCCAACGCCGGCACGCGCCCGTTGTAGACCTGCATCAAGTCTTCGCCAAAGCTCGCCAGACCCTTCTCGGTTCCCGCCCGAAAACCTTCTCCCAATCCAATCAGGAGCAGCAGCGATCCGACTCCCCACGCGATGCCAAACATGGTGAGGAAGGAGCGAAGTTTGTGGGCCCACATCGCGCTCAACACCTGGCGGAAACTGTCGACAAATCGCCTCATAACCCAATGTTGCGCCGCATGCAATTCTCTGTCCGTGACTTGCGTCACATCTGTCTGGCGCCAAGAAGGGGAATCGGTTCCAAGTTCACTTGTCGTAGCTTTTCCCTGGCCAAAATGCTGTTTGACAACCTGCGCAAGTAAAAGCTTTGAGGACACAAATGATGCCGTGGGCGTGTCCTCTGATTCCGCTCTCTTCCGCCTAAGTCGCGCAAGATCAACGTGACTGGTAATCAACACCACTCCCGATAGGTACTTGTACAGATTGCAAACTCGGACCGGCTGAGCGACGGTAGCTTCATGCCAAATCGTTATGGCATGGCTCCATGGAGGTATTTGAAAAAATTGTCGCAGGCCAGGATTGTTAACATTCTTCTGCTGCTGATGGCCTGCTCTGCAGGAACAAGCATTTGGCTGAGCTGGGGAGCTCACGCCTCCCTAATCGATCACTCCATGATCTCTGTGGCTCCCTACCAGAGTCCATACGGCGTCTCATCAACCCGGAATTTGTCTCCTTTCTCACTTTGGGAAAAGGTTGAGGACTACGCGAGCCCAGTCCTGGCAGCCGCGTTCGTGATTAATTTTGTGCTCGCGGCGATTGTCTTTGTTCTGCTCCGCTACAACGGCCGCTATCGCCAAACTCTGTTTGCGAAGGCTTTTCGATCGAGTCCCCTCTCGATCACAATCAGCACGGTCGCGGATGGCCGCTACCTGGACGTAAATCACGCGTTTCTGCAGATGCTAGGTTACGAGCGCCGCGACATCATTGGCCGAACGGCTGCCGAACTGGGGATCTGGGCCGATCCCGCGGATCGGCAGCGATTGATTGATCATTTCGGCAGCTCTCCCAACAACAACGGATTGAACACACGCTTGAGAACAAGGTCTGGGGAAGTTCGCGAAGCCAACGTGTCTGCGGAATTGATTGACGTGGATGGAGTTCCCTGCCTCCTTGCCGTGACGCAGGATGTTACCGAAGCTCGGCGACTGGAAGAGCAACTGCGTCAGGCTCACAGAATGGGGGCGGTCGGACGCCTGGCCGGAGGTTTGGCACATGACTACAACAACATTCTGACGGTGATCATCGGTTACAGTGAATTGGCTGCTTATCGCTTGGGCTCAGGCCACAGCATTTCCAAGCATCTGGACGAGATCAAGGGTGCTGCAGAACGCGCTGCATCTTTGACGCGACAATTGCTGGCCTTTAGTCGCCAGCAAGTCCTCTATCCGAGAATTCTCGATCTCAATGGCCTTATTCAGAATCTTACGCGGATGCTGCATCGGCTGATTGGCGAAGACATTTCTCTTTCCTTCAAGCCTGGCACGATCGGCAGCATCAAAGCCGACTCGGGACAAATCGAGCAGATCTTAATGAATCTGGTTGTGAACGCCCGTGATGCAATGCCACAGGGTGGCAGCGTCATCATCGAAACTTCCAGCATCGACCTCGAACAAGGCTACGTGGACTCTCACCTCTCCGTTCGTCCCGGCCGTTACGTCTTGATGTCGGTCAGCGATACGGGATGTGGTATGGACGATAAGACTATCTCCCATATCTTTGAGCCCTTCTTTACGACCAAGGGGCCCGGACAAGGGACGGGATTGGGCCTTTCCACCGTTTACGGGATCGTCAAACAAAGCGAAGGATATATCTGGGTATATAGCGAAGTCGGGCGCGGCACTACGTTCAAACTCTATTTTCCCGAGCATGCGCAGCCCGAAAAAAAGGTCGCGCAGGCACTCCCAATCCCGGATGTGGCCGACGGTTCAGAATCGGTGCTCGTTGTGGAGGACGACGAAACATTGCGCAAGCTTGTCGCTGCGCTGCTGGAAGGATCGGGTTACAAGGTTCTGCAGGCTGCAGACGGAGAGTATGCGATCCAGTTGCTCCAAGGCTCCGACCAGCATATCGATTTGCTTCTCACCGATATGCTGATGCCAAAAATGAGCGGAATCGAACTCTCAACGGAGCTTCGGAAGCTTCGCCCTAATCTGAAAGTCTTGCTGATGTCGGGATACGCTGGTGATCTTCTGGCACGGTATCGGGTAGCAGATGCCGACATGATGCTGGTCGAAAAACCGTTTACTCGACACGGCTTGTTGTCGAGAATTCGGACCGCACTGCAATAACGGCGACGCGGACACCGAATCATGGGCCTGTTGGCGGGTTACGGCTCCACGATTTTATTTCGCACGGCATAAAGTACGAGTTCCCCAACGGACTGCACATGCAGCTTGTCCATAATCCGGGCTCGATGATGGTCGACCGTGCGCTTACTGATATTGAGCGATGCACCGATCTCCTTGTTGCTCTTGCCCTCGGCCAACAACTGGACCACTTCTCGTTCGCGCAAGCTAAGCCGATTGCTGGTTAGATCCGGGTCCTTCTTTCTATGCCCTTCACGGAGGTGTTCAAGAATCAATCTCGATGCGTCTGCAGTGAAAAACGTCTTATTGTGGAGAAGAGCGTCCACCGCCGCGATAAGATCCCGCTCCGCATCCGATTTCAGCACATAGCCGCTGGCGCCGGCTTTGAGTGTTTGCTGAATGAGCGCATCTGCCGCATGCATCGTGAGCATGAGGATCCGCGTTTTAGGATCCGTTTTGAAGATCAGCGCAGCGGCGTCCAACCCATTCAAGTGCGGCATTCCGATGTCGAGGACGACAACCTTGGGATGGAGAGCCGCGGCCTTCTCCACGGCCTCGCGGCCATCGCAGGCCTCTCCTACGACTTTCCAGTGCGGCTGCGTTTCAAGAAGAGCACGCAGCCCCCGACGCACCACCGCATGGTCGTCGGCGACCAGAATCGAAACCGTTTGCATGCCGTCCCCTCCCGTATCGCACCGAAGTCGGCTCAACTTCCCCTTCCGATCGTCAGTTGCGCCGCGTCCGTTACGGGTTTCGGCTTTTCTGCGCTTATTTTACTCTCGATATGCAAATCGGCAGCCCGCCGTCCGGTCTCTCACACTGCCGTACCACTTTCCCCTTCCAGTGGTAGAATCGGCCTGCTTTGGGCCGGCCCAAGGGGCTCACCAATGACGCGCCGGCGTACCCTGACTGCGATCCATACAATTCGACAACAGTGCGGTCGATTCAATTCCTGCACAATTCGCAGGTTGTGTCGCCTCAGCATCTGCGTCGTGTTGCTCGTTCCTTCCCTCAACAGTTGCCGCCACACTCCGCCGCAGTCAACGCCCGTAACAATCACTTTGCTCGACCCGGGATGGCTCGATAAGGAATTCATTGAATGGCGCAAACATGAGGAAGAAAACTTCACACGCGAGACGGGTATCCTGGTCAAAGATCTTCCCGCTCCCGAGACGGCGAATGACCAGCTCGCTCTCTGGCGGAAGCTGCTACAAAACCCTTCGGAAGCACCCGATGTTTTCGCCATTGACGTGATCTGGCCGCCTATGACGGCAGACTATTCTCTTCCCCTGAATTCGTACCGCTCAGACACTGCACAAGATTTTTCCTCACTCGTGGCCAATGACACCGTGAACGGCCAACTCGTCGCCATGCCCTACCACGCCGACGCGGGGCTCCTCTTCTACCGAACCGATCTGTTGCGCGCCTATGGCTATCCGGCGCCCCCGGCCACCTGGAATGAACTCGAGAAAATGGCCACCCGAATTCAGCAGGGCGAACGTTCTAAGGGTAATCAAGACTTCTGGGGTTTCGTTTGGCAGGGATCACCCTCGGAAGCCCTCACTTGCAACGCCCTCGAATGGCAAGCCTCGGAAGGTGGAGGACAAATCATCGAGCCAGACGGAACGATCAGCGTCAACAACCCTAATGCGATCCGCTCCTGGGAGAGGGCCGCGCGTTGGATCGGCTCGATCTCTCCACCCAGTGTGATCGCGTACCGCGAGTGGGATACCTTGAATATCTGGCGCTCGGGAAACGCGGCATTCATGCGCAACTGGCCGACTTCTTATCTGACTAGCCAAAGTAAAGAGTCAGCTGTTCGAGGAAAAATCGCGGCCACACTCTTGCCTCGCGGACGCGACCGCAGGACTGGCACTCTCGGCGGTGCGAGCCTCAGCGTCTTTCGTGGCACGCCGCACCCGAAGGAAGCGGTAGCGCTGGTTCGTTACCTTGTTCGCCGGAATGTCGAACTCAACCGCGTCATCGCCAGTTCTCAGCCGCCGGTGTTTCCGGAACTTTTTGAGGATCCTTCCGCGTTGAAAGCCGTACCCCATCTCGCCGAACTGAAGAAATTGTTCCATGAGGGCTTGGTTGAGCGGCCTTCGACTGTCGCCGGACCGAAGTATACGCAGGTTTCCGAGGCCTACTTCACCGCGGTGCACTCTGTGCTGACGAAGAAGAAGAAAGCATCCGAAGCAGCCGCACAATTGGAAGAAGATCTGGTGCGGCTCACAGGATTTCACTCTGGCAAGGCGGCGGTCCGCTAAATGGTTGGAGGAGAGTAGCACGAACCCTGAGAAGCCCAACTCGCCTGACACCGCGCACCGGACGGGAAATGCGTCGCTAGCGAGGCTGTGGCACCCATCGCGCCTGAAGATCGGTGTGCGATTGACTCTCTGTTTTATAACGATTGTTTTCCTGATGTTCGCAAGTCATCTTTTCGCACTCTGGCAATTTGACGCAGTTCGCAAACAGGAAGACCGAATACATCGTCTGGACCAGGAGTCGCGTGCGGTGCTCAACACGCACACGAACCTCCTCGCCCTGCGCGACCGACTGGAAGATCTCGCCACTCTTAGGAACACTCCTCATTTCGCAAAAGAGGCCGGCGACCTGCGTATCCTTTTTCTGCGCCAAGTTGAAATCGCCGACCAGGCTCTTCGGCCTCCGCGCCCTGAGGGCGAGTACGACCCCAGCACCCTGAGTACCCTCGATGCCATCCAAAGTTCCCTCCCAGCGCAAATTGACGCTTTGACTGACCTGGCAAATGCTGGAGACTGGCCGGCAGTTCGTCTTCGGATCACCAATCAGGTTGCTCCTTTGAGTTCTCTCACTTCACATCTGGTTGAAAAAGTAGATTTCCAAGTCAATGAAGAGAAAGTCCAGGCCCAGCACCGCATTCGACTTCTCGAGAAGCGAGTGTTTGCGACCCATGTGCTGGCCGCATTTCTGATCCTGATCGTGTCTGGAGTCCTGGGTGCTTTGGTGACGCGCAGCATCACGCAGCCTTTGGCCCACTTGCAGGCTGGCTCCGAAGCCTTGGCCCGCGGTGATTTCCTCCATCGCGTCGCAGTCGAAGGGTACGATGAGCTGGCGAGCCTGGCCAGGGTCTTCAACGACACGACCCGACGTCTCGACTTGCTGTATGGCGAGCTGAAAAACAGCGAGGAACGCTTTCGCAGTGTTGTGGCGGCGGCTCCCGTCGGCATCGCCGTGCTGGATGAGACCTCCAGTATCAGAATCTTCAATCCTCGATTTCTCGAAATCGTTGGCCTCACCGCCGAACAGGCTCAGGGTTTGCGGTTGAGCGATCCCAGCATCGCGGTGTTTCGGGAGGATGGCACTCTCTGTCCTACGGATGAGCGCGCCAGCCAGATGGCGATTACATCGAGAAAGCCAGTCTTGAACCAGGTGATGAGGCACCTCCATCCTGTTTCGCGCGAACCGCGATGGATTCTGGCGAGTGCGTGGCCCGTGCTGCGTGCCGACGGCAGCGTCGACCAGGTCATCGCAACTCTCACTGACATCAGCGAGCAGAAAAGGATTCAGGACGAACTGCGCTCCGGACGTGAGCTTCTTGCGCAGGCTCAGCGCGCCGGGCAGCTTGGCTGTTTTGATTTGAATCTCAAGACCGACAGTCTCGTGTGGTCGCCTGAACTTGCCGATCTTTTCGGACTGCCACCCGGAACGCTGACAGGCAGACATCAGGAGTGGGAAGCTCTCGTTTATCCCGAGGACCGTACGCTTGCAAATGCGGGAGTTGCAACAGCGATCAGTAGCGGCGAATCGATGACGGAGTATCGAATCTGTCGTCGCAATGATGGCCTGATCCGGTGGGTTGAATCACGCGCCAAACTCTTCCGGGATGACGCAGGTCTCCCGCTGCGACTCATCGGCATTACCATGGACATCACAGAACGGAAAAGCGCCGAACATACGCTTCTACAAATGTCGAACCGACTGCTTCACATTCAGGAAGAAGAACAACGGCGTATCGCCCGCGAAGTGCACGATTCCACTTCCCAGGAAATCACTGCTTTGACGCTCACCCTGGGGGCGTTGAAGGCTTCGGAACATTCTTTGCCCCAAGCAGCGCGCAAGCAGATCAGGGAATCGCTGGCGCTCGCTAAGCGCGTGGCCAATGAGATTCGAACTTTTTCCTACCTGCTGCATCCTCCCATGTTGAAAGAACTGGGCCTGTGGGCAGCCTTGCGCATGTTTATCGAAGAGTTTCAGGAACGTAGTGGACTGCAGGTGAGCCTGGAAATTGCCCAAGAAGTCGAGACCTGTCCGCTTTCCAACGACCAGGAGATGGCGCTCTACCGCTTCGTGCAGGAGGCGCTGGCCAATGTACATCGTCATTCGGGCAGCAAGACCGCTTCGGTCGTGATGAAATTGACGAATCGCGTCATCCAAGCTTCCGTCGGAGATAACGGGCGAGGAATCCCTGCCGATCTAATGAAGCAGATTCGGGAGACGAACGGTTTGGCCGGAGGGGTTGGCTTGGCTGGAATGCATGAGCGCATCAGCTACATCGGAGGGCAATTGCAGATCCGCAGCGACGAACATGGAACCACGGTGAGCGCCTTGATCCCAATGGATTTTCGGAATTGTTCCATAAATGAGGGCGGCCAGAAACAATCTCCTGCTGACCGGCCCCCCCGCGCCATCATCGCAAACCGCCGCACTGAATGATCCATCGATTACGCGTATTTTGTCCCATCTTCTTTGAGCACTATTGCCTATTGCACACTTCTCCGTATCGGTTGAAGATGCAATGAATGGTGCCGGGGGGCAGAGGCCGGACAGTCCTCCCCGAGCGTGCTCAGCCTGAAACTGCCCCTCGCCATTCCTGGCAAAGGATACGAAATGAACGGCCGAAGTCCAGCACCGGGCACGGTCAATGAGGCTTTTGTATGAATTGCGCTGAATGTCGCGATCTTTATCGAGTTTTCGAGCGCAGGAGTTCCAGCTACGCCCATGCTCGCTCCTCGGCCTTTATGCGCGTGAGCACCACGATCGCAGCCAAGACCTATATCGACTTGCAGCGCGCGCTCAGCGATCTCCAGGAACATCAGGCAGATTGCCCGTGGGCCATCGCTGCCGAACACATCACCGGCCATCTGCCAAATTAACTTAAGGGCTACCGTTCAATCGATTCGCGTGGCTCTGCCGCACCCACAAAAAAACCTTCTCCAGGATATTGACACTCATCGATTGCGCGGAAAGAGAGGTCAGCTGCCCCTACTGCGGCAGCCATGACTTGGACCAACTCTGGTCAAACTACTCTACATTCACGCCTTGCGAAGTGCGCTGAGGCCAAATTTTCTCCTTCTCCTCCCGTGAAGGTCGAGATGTTGCGCCTTGGTACACGGAGGTAGGCCGTGGCGACGAGGAGGACTATAGTTACTTATGGCGAACAATTGCGCGCGCCCAGTGTAGGTCAACTTGGCGATTTGGTCAGAATCCATGTCACCGTTCAATTTTGGCGAAATCAATATCGATGTAGGTGGAGCGACATCGCACGCCCGCCCTGATCCAGATACGCCCTTCCGGGTCCTCCTGCTCGGTGATTTCAGTGGCAGAGCGAGCGGTGGCCGTCAAAAGCCGTTGACGGCACGGAGGCCCGTGGAGGTGAATCGCGACAACTTCAACGAGGTGCTGGCAGAATTTCACCCCGAACTGCGATTGAGCTTGGGTAACGAAAAGTTTGCGACTGTTCAGTTCTCCACGCTCGACGATTTTCATCCCGACCGGCTCTTCGAGCACATCGAGATGTTCCGTCCGCTTCGCGAGGCGCGTTTGCAGTTGGAAAATCCGGGTGCCCTCGAGGCGGCTGCCAACGAGTTCAGTTGGGCACGCGTTCCCAGCCGGCCGGGCGAAGAGGAACGTGAGACAAATCCTCCGGTTTCGCAAGTGGCTTCGGGCAGCTTGCTGAACGAAATGATCGAGCAGACAGAAGCTAAAGTTCAGGGGCGGGCTCCCGTGGAAGATGAGTTGCAGAAGTTCGCGCGGCGCGTGGCCGAACCTCATCTCGTGCCAAGCACAAATCCACGCCAGGCGGAGATACTCGCGCTCATTAATCGAACCCTTGCCGCGCAGATGCGGGCGTTGCTGCATGTCCCGGAATTCCAGGCTCTAGAGGCGGCGTGGAGGGCGGCCTTCTTGCTCGTGCGACGAATCGAAACGGATGAGGCGCTGAAACTGTATCTCGTCGACTTGTCCGAGCACGAGTTGGGCGCGGACTTGAATTCTTCGTTCGATCTGCGTTCAACGTGGACTTACCGGCTTTTGGTGGAGAACACGCTCGGTTCGTCTGGCAGTGATCCATGGGCCGTAATTGTGGGGAACTACACCTTCGGGCCGAGCCAAGAGGATGCAGAGTTATTAGGCCGGTTGGCCAAGATTGCGCTCGCGGCCGAAGCTCCGTTCCTGGCAGCGGCCAGCCCTCGTCTGGTGGGGTGCCAGTCCTTTTCGGCCACGCCAAATCCCCGGGATTGGACCTTGCAACCTGACCGTGACGCCGCCTCTGCTTGGTTTGCCCTGAGAGGACTCCCGGAAGCGAATACGGTGGGCCTAGCAATGCCACGTTTCCTGCTTCGTCTTCCATATGGCAAAGAGACCGATCCGATCGAATCGTTGGCCTTCGAGGAAATGGTTGATGAACCTGAACACGATGACTATCTGTGGGGAAATCCAGCATTTGTGTGCGGGTTATTGCTGGCACAATCGTTCAGCGAATCAGGATGGGACTTGCAAGCCGGACGACCTGCGGTATTAGATCGCCTCCCAGTCCATGTTTACCGTCACGACGGAGATTCCGAAGTGAAGCCCTGCGCAGAAGCTGCGATGACGGACGATGCCGCGGAACGGATCATGGAGAGCGGCTTCATGCCGCTGGCTTCTCTGAAGGGACAGGACGAAGTGCGACTTCTGCGATTTCAGTCGATCACTCGCCCCCTGCGAGGATTGGCCGGGCGCTGGACGCGGTAAACGGGGATACTCCCGCTGCCCCGCGTGCCTCTTCGATGAACCCAAGACTAACGGGCTCTTTGGCAACTACCACATGCCAGCTAAAGCGGCGCCCTTGGCGTGGAGAGCCAGAATCACAATCCGACGTGATATGGATCATGGCGGCACCCGACACGGTTTCTTAACATAGCGCCGAGAATCTTCTCATCGCCCCAGACTGCGGTAAGTCAGACACGGCCCCCGAAACTTCCCATCCTAGTAAAGGGGGAGTGGCTTTGTCGTCCTGGCTGGCGGCAAGGAGCTTTTTATGCTGGCAACCAAGATGAGCGTGGCCTTCTATGGGCATGTGCGTCAGTATCACAACATCAAAGCGGAGATCGACGCTAACGTTAACGAAGTACTGGAAAGCGGCCAGTACGTTTTGGGCCCCATGTTGAGGCGGTTTGAGCAGGAACTGGCCGACTTTCACGGAACCAAGTACGCGATCGGCGTAGGCAATGGAACGGATGCTCTCTGGCTCACGTTTAAGGCGCTCGGCATCGGCCCCGGCGACGAGTGCATTACAACGACCAACACCTTCTTCGCAACGGCGGAAGCCATCTGGATCACCGGCGCCACTGCCGTCTTTGTTGACTCCGACGCGCGAACGAACTGCATTGATCCCGCCAGGATCGAAGCGGCAATCACTCCCCGCACGAAAGCCCTGGTGCCGATTCACTTGTACGGTCAGTGCGCAGACATGAAGGCAATCCGCAAGATTGCGGACCGTCACCACCTCCTCGTGATTGAGGACAACGCCCAGGCCATCGGCGCTTGTGGCGACGGCTTCCGGATCGCCGAGCTCAGCGATGCGGCAACAATCAGCTTCATCATCCAAAAGAACCTGGGTACATTCGGCGACGGAGGTGCCGTCGTCACGAACAATCCTGAGGTCGACCGCCTTGTTCGGAAACTGCGCAACCACGGTTCTGACAAGCGCTCTTGCCACAGTCCGGGATATAACAGCCGGCTCGACGACCTGCACGCCGGAGTCCTCAGTGCCAAGCTGCGACACATTGAGGAATGGAGCGACCTGCGAAGAAAGTGGGCGGCCCGCTACAGCAAGGGTTTGAGCAAAGCGAAGAATGTCACCCTGCCGTACGAAACGCCTGGCTATCGACACGTCTACCACCTCTATGTGGTCGAAACCAGGCGGCCGGAACAGCGCGATGGACTTCTCCGCTTCCTGGTTGAGGAGGGCATCGACGCGAAGTGCCATTACCCGATTGCAATCCATCAACAAGAGGGATACCCCTGGAACCATGAGGCGCGCATCGTCGGATCAATTTCTAATTCAGAACGCAACGCGGCGTGCTGCATTTCGCTGCCGATGTTCCCCGAGCTGACTGAAGAGGAAGTGGACTATACCGTCGACAAGGCCCTCGAGTGGGATCGGAGAGCACAATAAGGAGATGCGATGAGCGACAAATATAGGGTCGTCGTAGCAGGCATGGGTAAGCGCGGAATGCACCATGCAATCGCCTTCCAGGCCCACAAGCAGTTCGAGGTAGCTGGTGTCTGTGACATCGACGAGGCTCGCCTCGATGCGGCGGCATCCAAGTTCGGCTGCGTAAAAGGCAAAGACGCGCTAGAGGTCGCCTTGACCGTAGAGCCCGATGTCTTCTGCTTTTGCACTCTTCCCCATCTGCGAAGTCAAATGATTCGCATCGGCATCGAGGCTGGCGCACGACTGATCGCGTTCGAAAAACCGCTAGCGCTGAACAGCTGGGAGGGGATGGAAGTGAGGAGGCTGTTAACGGCGAGCGGTGTCAAGGCCGTGGTAAGCCATCAGCATCGCTACGGCGAACACTACCGCAAGGTGAAGGAGATCATCGCCAGTGGCGGACTCGGGCGTGTGCACACAGTCTACGGAACGGCATCAGGGTGGATGATGCACATGCTGTCGCATCTGATCGACTACATGCGCTGGTACAACGGCGACGCGAAAGCGGAGTGGGTGATGGGACAGGCTGCGGGCTGCGGGAAGCTCTCCGATCCCCATCCGTCTCCCGACTACATCGGCGGCGTCATCCAGTTTGCCAACGGTGTGCGCGGCATTGTCGAGTGTGGTGCAGGTGCTCCGGACGTTCCCGAGGTCGATTACTGGTGGCGGAAGTGCCGTATTGGAGCGCAAGGCACCGAGGGCTTCGCGGAGGTATTAACCGGCGCGGGATGGCGCGCGGTCACCAAAGCTGGTTCATCCTCTGGCGAAGGCTGCATGAACTATGACCTCGATATGCCTCCCTATATAGAGGACATCGCCGCTTGGCTCAACGATGACCGCAGGGTCCATCCCTGTAATTTCGAGAGTGCCTATGCAGGTTTTGAAATCATGATGGCGCTTTGCCGCTCGGCAGTGGATGGGGGGCAGGTTGCCCTGCCGCTCAAGGATACGGCCGACGAGATCGGGATGCTCGCCGCTCACTTGGCCAGCCAGAAGGTTCTGCTTTCGACGGCAGCAAATGCGAGCGCATATCCATCAGCTAGCCCCGAGCCAGAGCTGGCTATGAACCGGTGACGACGAAGCCGAGGCGAGCCTGCTCGCACAGAGATGCTCCTGGAATCGATCTGTCCGGCGGTGATCTTCAGACAATCGCGGCGATTCACGTCTGATTTCAAAATCCACTGTCCTTGTATGCACGACTCCTATTTTCTTTGGTAGCAGCCGATGTCTATTTTCCCGGATTGGACTCGCGGTGAACCGTCAAGATCCAGTTCTCCGGCCGGCAAGCCGTCACTCGTACCTGCAGAGATTGCTGGAGAATCGGATCGAAGATGAAAGTCTTTGGGCGCGTCCACAAAATGCGGATCCAGAAAACGGGAGTGGCGGTCATTCCCAGTTGATTGAACATAGCTGTCGAATCCGCTCACGTTGGCTGAGGCTCCCACCCAGGTACTCGCCTTTGACCCGGACGCGCAGTAATAGAGGTTGTGATCGATGGCGACCGGCGGTTGATTTTTGTCGACCTGCGATTTGTTCACCGTCGTAAGGCAGCGAGGCCCCGCGTAGACGATGTTGTTCGCAAAA